>Ga0247774_1000195_pt1 | contig 29096 bp, 20 predicted proteins | sample UWRJL001104B6_FD_179933 | JGI IMG/M metagenome (GOLD analysis project Ga0247774, IMG submission 179933) | Plant litter microbial communities from Arlington Agricultural Research Station in Wisconsin, United States - UWRJ-L001-104B-6 | ecosystem: Environmental > Terrestrial > Plant litter >...
CTAACAATGAGACGGGGCTACGGGGGGGAAAAAAGGTTATCATGTTAAGAAGCGGAGGGAACTGGTGGTAGTGCTACGCCTCATTGTTAGCTGTATATTCCTCTCACAAAACACGTCTTGGCATTTTCCACCATCAACACATTTTCAGGCCTAGTTACTGTTAACGAGTCTTCATCTTGCACCGTAAACGTATTCTCCCGTCTTAATCCTCAACGGATGTTACTAGATACACCCAGCCCCAGCCATGGACCTCCATGCCAGACCATCTACGCGCCGCGCAGAGCAAGCACCCGCAACGTCACCCTATCCCGCCCCAAAAGACAAATGCGACTCGGCACTGGGCCCCTCATATCTGCCGAAGGATGCACCTCCATCTCCACAGGGATAAATCTATCATCCCCTCCAATCGGCACCTCGACGGTGCGAGGTTCAAAAGGCCGTGGTGCTGGTACATCAGCTTGTCCTTCGTAGGAGGTCCAAACAAGCCCTTCATGTGCCACCGGGATTCTAGCCAGCAACCAACGACGAGAGTCTGGATCAGCCAGAAGGGCGAGAAGGACGGTTGGGTTTATAAACTTTACGTCCACGACCGGGTAGGGCAAAGATAAGGCTGACGCGTGGGTCGTGGGCTTGGAGCTTATTCCGTTGACGATGGGGATGGTGGTTCTGAAGAGGAATGCTTGTCGTCGGAGTTAGTACCATGACCGACTCAAAGAGCAGTATTGTGTGATGTAAAGCACTTACCGTCTTTCTCACAACCCTTGGTCTTGGTTGTAGCGACTGTATAAGTTACTCCATCCACGGCGCCCTAGAAGACGAGAAAGGTGCATATCAGTAATCGGCAAATCTCCGGCAATCCCACTACAAGCACGCGAGCGGACGAGACGAAGGGGAGAAGAGAAGCTCACATTATCTCGGTAAAGTGCTCCCATCCGCAAATCAACCCTCGCGGCATCCCCACCCAACACCACCGTCACCCTATCTCCAAATCTCACACTCCGCCTCTGCGCCTCCGCAACTCCCTGGAACAAACTCCCCGCCTCCCTCTCCAAAAATTGTAAAAGGTACCGCGCCTGGCAGGCAAAGCTCGTAGCATCGTGTTGCCGTTCGGTCTCGTCCAGTTCCTGTCGCTCTCTCTCTTTAGCAATTTCATCCCTCACGACATCTAAAAGACACCCATCCCGTCTGGCCGCAAGTTCCGCCCAGGGGAACTCCCCCGGTCCATCGTCATTGGCGTCGTTGGCAGACAAGAAAGTCTCGAGAGGGCTTTGTAGCAAATATCTTCGGATATATGTCAAGACCGCGGGTTGGTTTATCATCATCTCCCGCTCGGCTAGCTCGTCGCTTGCAGACGATGAGGTGCTGGCGAGGAGGTCGATTTGGAGGCGGAGCCAGGTAGAGAAGCTGGTAAAAAGTTCCAGTTCTTCCATTACGATGAGGAGGGTGCGGTGGCCGACTAGAGTCAAACTGCCGATAATGTCGCCAAGGCGGGTTAGGAGGGGTACGGAGAGGCCCATATCGGAGCGGGAGGTGTGGAATTGAGCTAGACCCTTAAGGCGGGACAGGATGATGGCGGCGCGGTCGAGGGCAGGAAGCAAGTTTTCGTGGAGGAGAGATCGCAGGGATTCAAGGCCAGATGTGACGGCTTTGTCCCAGCGTTTGTGGCCCTGCACAAGAGTTAGCCATAGATGAGCAAAGAAGAAGCAATTGAAGACAGGATAACGTACTCTCTCGGCAAGGTTATCGACAAGCCATTCCTTGACCGGGGCATATACATGCCCCGTAACCATTGTGTGGTAAAGCGAGGCAACAATGTCCCTAGGTCCAACGGACTCTGGCTCTCGGAGCGTCTCCTGGATAACCCCCAAAAATTTGGTCGGAAGCTCCTGCGTGTTCTTGTACTCGACCTGCATGTGTAGAAACGCCTGCTTCAGGTACCTCAATAGCTTTTGCAGTGTTGTCAGCTTGGACGCAAGTAGAGAGAGGTTGATAGGCGAGGAGACGATAAAGGATAGATCGAGTGGTACTATGTCCAAAACTTTCGTCCCTTCGTTTTTGGAGCTAGGCTTAAACAGCAGCGCGTGCGTCGACACGTCAGGGTGGGAGGCGTGGCAGATGAGCTGCCCATCGTCGTCTTTCGAGTCATACCTAAACTTCCCAATAGGAAAAGAATCGTAGATGCTGAGATGAACGCCGCCGTTCTCCGTGCCAACCACCATGACGGAGATCTCTTCGCCGTCCTCAGGCTTGAAGTCTTGGAATAAGAAGTCGATGCCGGTTCTGAGAGTGAAGACCATTGCATCCTCGCTACCCATCCGTTAGCAACCGTAACCAGTACCAAGAAGCCACCATGCTCACCCGGTGCCAACACTCCCACTGGGCAGTGGGCTGATCTTAGGCAAGGTCGAGTCCACTTCCAAGAACGTCAACTCCCGCGGCAGGTCCCCCAGCTTGACCTCCTTTCCAAGCATCCGCTCCCACGCGTCGGCCGCCTTCGCCTCTCTCCGCCGCCCAACCCGGTTCCTCGTCCATCCGATGTGCGAGACCTTGGTCGGTCCGGCCTCTGGATCCGCGACGCGAATGCTGTGGGCCGCCTTGTTGTTCTCGAGCCCCATGATGCGCACATGGCCATCATCCCAGCCCACAGCAATGAACTGGCCTGCAAACGAATAAATCAGCAACAGGCCCCAATGCCAGATGTGGGGAAACGACGGAGCCGTCTTACCATCAGGCTTCCACCTCACAGCCGTTGCCCCTACTTCCCGCCCCCTTGCCCGTCCCCCAGCCTGATGAATCCTCGAAACCACCTGATCCCTTGGGCGGTACACCAGCACGTTACTCCCTTCCCCATCCAATGAGACCGACAAATCGAGCGTGGGACAGCTAGCGGGAAGTCCGGGCGGCGCAGGGTGCTCATACTTTGTCTCGCTAAATGCTGAGAGAGCCTTTTCGGATTCCTCTCCTTGGCTGCCCATATTTCTTGGTGCAGTCGATCACTGAGAAAGGGAAAGTATTGATGTGAGGGGAAATGGGAATGAAAGTCTGCAAGAAACTGTTGCTACATTATGAGACCATAGGACCTGAATTGGCTTGGTGCAGCTTCCCTTCCGCGCATTTGTCGAGTCGAGTCCGACATGTGCAACGTGATTTGGTGATGGAATGATTGGTTTCGTGGGTGGTGGCCGCGAAGAAAACACTGTATATGCACTGTGAGAATACATAACCCAGCACGTTTTAAGACGGTGCGAATTGTGACAATCTTCTCTTAGTCCCATGATCTTGACCAACTGATGGGGCAGTATTTCACATTTACGGTAGCCAAACCACTATCAGGGCGAGAATCAACATTACCGCTACCTGGTATCCTATACCGCAAAGACATACATGCAATGATTGCAACTGATAGACCTATCCTCCTACCATACATTCGCTTCCCTCTCCTTCGACGTTGCCGCCTGGAAGCTTCTTCACTCAGATTTCCGTCCTCCCTTCATGCTCACCGCCCCAGTCCTTCATATATACCCAATCCGACCAGGGCACGCCCCGTCTTCCAGAGGGTCCCACCTGTCGATTCCATCCCCTTCAATGCTACTGTCGAAGGTGCCGTGTTTTCTTCCTTCCTCAAGGGTGCTGCTGGGTTTGCAAATCCGAGTCCATAGGCAATAGGTAATACAACAAACCAGGATATAGGAAAAAAGGGTGCAAAGAATGAGGAAGACCAACCCGAACAACCAAATCCGGGATATGGAAAACAGTAAAACGAAAACTCAAAACTACCACTACTAATCGATTACAACTGAATAAGCAATTTTCCCTATTGACTCGTTTCCAGGCAAATAGTACCCCTTTCATGTGGAACCCCTAGCCCTCACTCAGTTGGCTACTTCTTCTTCCACCCACCCATTAAGTCCTCCCTGAATGGCAAGGCCAAGACCCGAGCCCATTCCGCCGTAGCTGGCCTGGTACTGGTGGCCCCGTCGCTCGCCCTCGCTACCCCCGTTGCTTCCGGGGACGCTGCTGGGGCTCGTGCCGCCGTTCTGAAACTCAGGAGCGAGGACGGGAAGGCTGACGGCTCGGTTGTGCTGTCCGCGGGGGTTCCCTGGAGCGAGGAGACCCCCGACCGTCGTAGCACCGGATGTGGCTCCGTTAGTTGTGTATCCATTGGACACACTAGCCGACTGCTGGTGGCCAGAGATCGGACCTTGCGGAGGCACCTCGAGTGTGAGCTCGTTAGGCGACGACTGGGCAGTTCCGAACAGCGCAGCCTGCTGAACCTGGAGCTGCTGATGCTGCTGATGATGCTGTTGCTGGGCCTGCTGGGAGATGTGCGACAGATACATGGCTAAGGGGTTGGTCTGGTTGTTGAAGAGCGCTGCCGAGTGCTGCGGCGAGGATGCACCGTTCGTCGGGGAGCCGCCGTTTTGCGAGCCAGACTGCACGGGCGACTGCACACCGTCACCCCGGGGCGACTGGGCCTGTTGCTGTTGCCCCTGCTGCTGAAGCTGGCGAGGGGGGTTGCCGCATCGGTCCTTGCCAAAGTTGACCTTGAATTTCTTGTACTCGTCCTTGCCGCGGATGGCCTCAATGGCTTTGATGGCGTTGGCAATGTTAGTAAAGTTGACGAAGGCGCAGCTCTTCTCTCGCAGTGTATTGACAAGCTCGATCTCGCCATACTCAGAGAAGTCCTGCCGAAGCCGCTCCTCGGTCCACGTCTCATCCAGGTTGCCAATGTAGACGTTCCGAGACGCACCACCACTAACAGCCAAAGCAATGGCCGGCGGAAGCCCACCCGAATGCTTTCCCCAGCCAATCTTGAGCCTGCGATTGTGAATCATGAGACCTTGGAGGTTGCTAAGAGCGTAAAACGACGCGGCGGCAGTTGGATCGATGAAGGTGACGAAGCAGATGTGCTTGTCAGGGATGTACCGGATTTGATGCAGCAGACCACCCCTCACCACGTTGCAAATCTCCTCGATTGTTGTCTCGGGGTGGATGTTGCCCAAGTAGATGGTTCGGTTGCCGAGGTTGTTGATGCCACCCGCGGCAGTTGCAACGGCAGCAGCAGCCACAGACTGCTGAGCGAGAGCGTTCGAGATCACATCCCGGTCAGCTCCCGTGAGCATGTGGGCGTATCCAGGGGCAATACCGAGGTACTGGGCAGCATTCTGCTGCTGCGTCTTGGAGACGTAAGCGCATCGATCTTTGCCGTAGTAGACGCGGCGGGGAGCCTGCCACTTTTGCTCCTGAGGCAACTGGGACACCGCCTTGATGGCGTTCGAGATTGACAAGAAGTGGACGAATGCGATGTTCTTCTCCTTCACAATCTTGACCGTGTCGATGGCACCATACTTGCCGAGATCCTCGCGAATTTCTTCTTCGGTGACCTCCTCAGGCAGATTGCCCAGATACACGTTCCGGGAGGCGCCAGACTGCTGGACTGCTAGTGCAACCGAGGTAGGAACCTGCGACGGCTTGCCCCAGCCGACCTTGATGTCCTGGCCCTTGATGCAGAGCTTTTTCAAGATGGCATCAGAGTGGAAGTGAGTGGCTGAGCTCGCATCCAGGAACGAGATGAATGCGCAGTTCTTGTCGGGAAGAAGGCGCACCGACTCAATCTGGCCGCTGCGGACATGACCCAGAATCTCCTCGGCAGTGGTGTCTTGGGGAATGTTACCCAGGTAAACGGTGCGACTGGTACCGCTCACGACACCCTGGGACATGGAGACAGGCGACGTGGGCTGCATTTGCATCTGCACGTTGTTGTAGGCGCTGCCTGGCGACTGAGGATTGTAAAACTGAGGCGCTCCATAGGTCGAGGGCGAGACCATGGTCTGGTAACCCTGGGGCGACATGTTCTGGGGACTCGAAACGCCGTTCTGCTGCTGCTGGTTGTTCTGCTGATGAGTTTGGAAACCAGGCATGTTCTGGAACTGTGGGCTAGCGAAAGCACCAGGGCTGCCCGGCTGGAACGGCGAACCAAGGAGAAGCTGGGACGGCAGAAGCGGCGTAAACTGCATGTCAAAGGCCGTGCCTGGTGTCGTCATGTCCTGTCCGCTGGGGACCGGCGGAGCCTGTTGGCCGAGCGTCTGTGTGTTGATTGCCGGAACATTGGCACGTCGAGGGTGCCTGTCGCCAAAGCCCGAGATGTTGGACGTGAAGGCTCCATGTGAGAAGCCCGTATCGCTGTTGGAGGGCTTCGAAGAGTGGCCGAAACGAACTCCAGGCGGGTGGCTGGGCCCGCCGCCCATGTGGCCAGAAAGATCCTGCATCCCGAGAAGGTGCGGAGGGACGAACGAGTCCCGTCCGGTCTGAGATAGGACAGCCGTTTTGAAAATTTAAGCGTGCCCGAAGACAGGCACGGTTAGGCGATATTGGTTGTAGCGCCCTGGGAGTATTGCCGTCGACTGCCTTAGCAAGGTCCACGCGGCGCAAGGACTTTGTAAAGACCTCCCTAACCAACAAGAACTCACAAGCCGAAGCGTGATATAAGGGTCGAGAGTCCCGGTGAAAAACTCGCGAGCCAAATGCTGCCGGGATTCAACTACAGGCGAAGTCGAACTCGCCCAAGATATATCAAACCACCACAAGATGGCAAGGTTGTGGATTTCCTAGTGCTTAACCCCACGTTGCAAATCAAGGCCAATATCGTGATCGAGTTACCTTCAGCCTCCAGGCATCAATTTTTTTTTTGCTTCTCGAGACCGGTTCTAGACGCGAGGCGTGGTCTTTCGGGGCAAGATCGAAGAGAGCGTAGCTGCACAATAATAATGAACGAATGTCGAGAAGGCCGATGGTTCCAGGAACACTTTAGGTTACGAATCCAACATCAGAATTATCGTACCGAAGGTTTTCTCCGGGTGGTGGTCGATGCGAGGTGTTCGCAGAGAGATTTCTCCCGTCCAGTCTGGTATTAGAAGATATAACGGGCAAGGAGTGTGCCGAGCGAAGACAAAATAACGACCGAAGTTCGAGGGTAGGATATTGTCGAGCTCGTCAAGGATCGTCGTGTTCAATGGTGTTCGGGTCGAAGATAGATCGGAATACGGTAAACCCTAACAGTGCAATGAAGAACTTTTAGGATCGAATAGCTTGGCTCGTTGCGAGCTCGTAGGGTCCGGTTAGAGGAATCGGCGAAGGTGTTAAAAAACGAGTTGAATAAAATAAAGGGCGATTTGCAGGTCCCGAAGTCGAAGAGAGCGGACGGGAAGAGAAAAGAGGTCGAAGAATAGACGACAACGACAAGAAAGAATGCAAACAAGAGCGTTTCTCTCTCGCAAAGGAGAAGAATAAGGGACGGATTGGGAAGATCCAGCAAGCGAGCGGAGAGAAGGGAACAAAAGGAAGAGGATTCGACGAGGTTTTTGCAGGCAGGGCGGCGGCCCAAAGTGACAAGGTGAGCAGTGGAAAGGAAGGAGACAACCGGGGCTCCAATGCCCAAAAGGGACTTTCATTTAACTCTAGCGCAGCTCCTCGATTAGGGGGGCCGGTACTTTGCCCAGGAGTATCTCCAGCTCAGGAACCGCACTGTGAGCGACGATTTGGCGGCAGCTCCACTTTGACTCGAACCACTGCTAACGCTGTGCTGGATCCCCGCACTAGTTTGACATGCAGCCTCGCACTGTACAGAACAAGGCGCCGAAGTACACTCAAATGCGACTAATAATTTCAAGCACTGAATAACGGCACGCTACAAAGGGCAAGGCCAGCAAGCTTGCGTGCTATTCTCCCGCAAGCAGGGTGGACTTCGGGGATTTTATCTGCAGAGGATAAAGACACAACCTTGCCTAGTCCGCTGAGGCTGCAGTCTAACTAACAAAGTAGTTGCCTGCAGTTTCGGCATCTTTCATTCTATCGACCAAGGTCGAATAGCCTTTATGGAACTCCTTCGCATTCAGGAGTGGCGAGCGGGAGCTTCCAGACTACGAGGATCAACGGCCCGCTGAGGTGCATGCTTCGAAGTGTACAGAGGCAGGTACCAGGCAAGAGGGGAGAGGTAGGTACTCATATCTGGACCCAAAAGGAGGCGAAGCCACTCGGCCAAAAACACAATCCAGATCGCGGCTTTTGCTCCTCGTGGAAATTGATGTTCAATGGACGGACAAGTGCACCGTGCAATCGGGTCCGCCCAAGAAAATAGAACGCCTCTCTTTGGCCCCCTATCTTGGCTGACCAGCCCAGGGATTCATGGATTTCACGGATTCACCTCTGCTGCAACCCTCTGCAGGTCCGCTCGCACCTTTGGAAAAGGCAAGGGTTTTCCAGCCTTAGCCTCCCCCTGAGCGCAGCTGGCAAGCAAGTTGGGGGGGCTTTTGTCCACCGACCACGAACCAACAAAATCGAGGCGCGTCATCGAGCCAATCAAGGCTGTTGACGTGATCAAATCTCCTCCTTATCCAACGGTATCGAGCAGTGTCTCGCGTGTCGTCCGTCGAAGACTAACCGTGCTTCTGGCATTGCCATTTGTCTTTATCTACTACGTCGGGTTGGCAGGTGCTACCGGGAATCTCCTCGACAGAAGGGAAAGACGTCAAGATGTCTCTCTGGTGTCCTTTCTCCGTCCGGGGCCTCTGGATGAAACATCTCGACATGAACAGCTTGTGGAACCCCAAGCTGGAGGTGGACCCTGCAGCCTCAGGTTCCACGCCATGCCTCAAGTATTTTGAGAACCGCAGCGCAGACACACGGCTCTCTGGAAAGGCCATTCGTGGTTGGTGGGATGATGGCTTCAGTAGGATGGTAGTTGTAACGATGAAGAACCGTGCTTTGTTCTCGTTCCTCTTGCTGCGACGACGGATAGAAGTAGCACTGCACACGTTTGCATCTGACAGTGGAAGCAGATGCCGCTACTGTGGCTGCATGTTCGAAGTAGACGCCCGAACTCTGTAACGGGTCCATGCACCTGGACGGCAGACGCTGGAGCTGCAGGAGGTAACTTACGACTTGCGGCATCCATTGGAATGGTGGCGACAGGCGCCGTTCTAGAGCGGACAAGCTAGCACTTGAGTGGCAAAGCCAACCCCAAACCCGAGTTCGACTAGACGAAATTTGGCCCATCCTTACGACTTCGCAAACAGCTTTCAGTGCCTTCGGGGGGCAAAATGGTGGGGAATGCAGCTAACCCTAAGGCATAAAGCTCATCAAAGGGCATTTATCTGGAGTTTCTCGAAGGCCCAGTCCCGCCTAGGTATAATACCCGGGCTGCGATCGACCGTGCAGCGAATCAAGAAAATCAGGTGCCAGATGCCCGCTCGGTGGGATCATGATGATCCAAAGGAAAGGCTGCACGAAGCAATTCGTTGCCCAGCACTTCATAAACCTCTATACCTTTCTGACTCGTACAATGTTTAACCAACTCTTATCCCAGCCCTACCTACCGGGGGGCCTGGGAATGAGGCCTGCCCCCATGCTATCGATTTGATCTGACAAAGTATTTTTATATCGAACCAGGGTGGACCGGCAGGCGAGCTGGGGCTCCACCACTCAAACCCAAAGCGTTTATCCCGAGAGTCAACGCCCCCGCCTGACGCTGAAATTTGAACGAGAGGCAAGTCGAGGCGAAGTGTGACGATACCGTTCCAAGAATCGTTGGCATCAGTCCAGCTTTCAATTTCTTTTTTTTTTTTGGGCCCAGCAAAGCACGAGTACCCTCGAGTGCCAAAAAGGCTGATCGATGTGCACCACCTCCCCCTCCGGTCCATCTTGACCTGTCTTAACCCATCCATGTATAATATAGGTACCCCGCCGAACGGGAGATCGCTCTCAATCTCTAGATAAATGCCCGTTCGGAGGCTCCCCTCCCTCCTCCAACGGTATGCCTTTACCTCCAAACAACCGGGTGAAAACATCTATCTCTCTCCACAATCAATCTAAGTCCTGCACATGACTGACAGCTTCATGGTGGGGTCGTCTCTCCGCCTCCCCCGGAGCCGACTCGATGAAGCCCTTGCCTGCAAGCACTCGCTTGACCAATACTGCCTAATTCGCAACCTGCAGCCTCGTCCGACCCCAGATTTTTCTGTACGTTTTGCAACGGCTGTGCTGTTGTCATGCAGGTGCCAGAACCGACGACGGCATATCGCTGCCTTTGTTCTTTTTTTTTGTCCTGGTATCTATCATAATACTACAGTAGCTCTGTATGTACTCCCGAAACAGGCCAGAGTGAGCCACTTTGCTCGAGTGATTCGTGATTTTGCTCTCCGGTCGAGAGTCGCTTCTTGTTAGGGGACGAAAACATCCCAATTCCGCTGGTCTCTTTGACATCTTCCATAATATGAAATTCAAGTAGATAATTGTTCTGTCCGTACACATGCTTGAAGCAGTCGGGCGATCGATTGTCTCTCCCCCCGCATGCAGGCACTGGAAGAGATCCTGCATCCGCACAGGCATATTTCCCACCAAACGTCTGAGTGAACCGTCTCATCCCTTGGCCTCGCACCCCGACAACCCTTTTCGGACACTCGACAGACAAACTGGCCGGCCGACAGGAAGGAACGGAGGCATTCGTCTATACGAGTCGCATTTTCTTCTCTTCTAAAATCTTCCGGAAAACACACCCCATGAAGGATGGGCATAGTAGCATGATGGTCAAATTTTTCTCGGCCAATATGAACATGGACCTAAACTCCTCCGTCTATATGACCACTTGTGAACTACCTCTAAAATGAAACTACCAACTACTGCGTTTCAGTCCTGCCGCCACGTCCAAACATCGAATGTCAAGTGCCCTGTGCAAGGCCACGCCTCTATGGCTTGCAGCGTCCCATGTAACGAGGATACAAGCATGTTGTCCGAACTGTGTGTTGGTTAGCCAGCCAGGCCAGGAATCGTTCGAGACCAAGACCGTAGCCGCCGTGAGGCGAGGTACCGTATCTGGCAGAAACCACGTTAGTTAAACTCGAAACGGGTGGTGAGGTTTAAAGACAACCCACTTTCTCTGATCCGTGTACCAGTAGTAATCCGCGGCCGGAATGCCCTGTTTCTCATACGCAGCCAGCAACTCTTCATAACCCTCCATTCTCATAGATCCACCAACAATCTCTCCAACGCCGGGCATCAGCACGTCTACGCTCTCCGTGACCCGTATATCGGTCGGGTCCTTCTTCATATAGAAGGCCTTGATTTCAACAGGGAAATGCGTCAGGAAAATAGGCTTGTTGATGATATCAGTCATTCTTCGTTCGGCCGCCTCGGCAATGTCATCTCCGAATTTGTGCGGCTCGCCGTCCTCATTCGGGATGGGGGGGTCCTGCGCGTTGAGCCAGTCGATGGCGTCGGTGTATTTCATCCGCGTAAACGGCCGCTCAGGCTTCTTGAAATCTGGGTTGAGTGCCTTGACGTAGCTGGCGATCTCCTCGTCCTCCAAGACCGTATCGAGAACTCGGCAGATGATATCCTCGAGATGATCCAAGAGGTCGGGGAAGTGGATGAAGTCGAGCTCGGCCTCGATGTGTGTATACTCGGCCAGGTGGCGACGCGTCAGCGACTTCTCGGCCCGAAATGACTTCTCGATGCAGTAGACGTTGCCCAAGCTCGGGATCACAGTCTCCAGGTAGAGCTGGGATGACTGGGTGAGGTAGGCTGTCTCATCATAGTAAGGGAGGCTGAAAAGCGTAGCACCGCCCTCGCACTGCGTCTGAACCATGGCCGGCGGGGAGACCTTGACAAACTTGAGGTTCCTGTACGCATTGATGAAAGCCCACTCGACGGCTGCCCTGATCTTCATCAACTGCGATGCGTTCTCACCGCGAAGCACTAGGTGTCTGTTGTCGAGCATGAGAGCATCCCACTGGTTCTGCTTCGATGATACCTTGTTCGTCATGGCCTCCTCTTCAGACGGGGCCGTGCCGACAACCTCGTAGTAGTCCACAATCAACTCGCGGCCGTCCGGCGCCGTCTGCCCCTCGGGCACCTTCTTCAGCTCGCCGAAGACAAGCAGAGACGTACCCTGCGCGAACATCATTGCGTCGTACGTTTTAGTCAGAGGGCCAGCCTCGAGGATGCACTGCAGTTGGCCGTGGCCGTCCATGAGCGTGATAAACGTCGCATGCTTCTGCTGCCGCAGCCGATGGATGCGTCCGTACACTTTGACTCGTGTGCCCCTCTCGCCACCTTCCCCCAGGGCCAGGTCTTTCTGTCCAATGTTGGTCGGCACCGCCTCGGGGAGGTTCTTGTCCTCTTGCAGTGTAATATTCTTGGCGTCTTTCAAGGCTTGCTCTTTGAGCTGCTTTTTTTCCTCCTCAGCCGCCGCTGCTTGCTTCTGCTTGGTAACCTTTTTCTTATGTGCATCAAGCGCACCCTGCGCCTTCTTGAGCGCCGCCTTGGCTGGGTCCTTCCACGCCAGTCGAGCTACTTCGTCATCGCCCGTCTTGGATGCCCTCGTTACGTATGTCGGGGTCGGCTTCTCAAAGTGTTGGATGTACGCGAAAGCGAGCGACTTGTACGGTTTGGCCTCGGAGCCGTCTGCCGCCTCAGCGTGGTCAATACCTGCGTCAGTGTCGATGTAGCACTTTCCTGGCGTGGTATCGCCCGTGTTGGTGCGGTCTGCCAGCTCCTGGACGGCAGCTGCCATGCTGTTCTATTTTTGTGTTTCCTGACTTTTTTGGGGTTGTCTTGCTCCAGATGAGAGGATTAGAGGCTTGCCCAATCAGGAACAACAGAAATATTCGCAATTGGGTTCCTATGGCAGTTTGCGAGGGAGTTTTTGGATCTTGCTATCGCGTAAGTGAAGGTGTTGGGCAGAAGTTGATTTGTCTGATGGCGGGGCTCATGAGGTCGAAACTTGACAAGGTTGAGTCACCGCCCGCCTTGTCATACATGCCGGTTGGCCCAACTTCCGAGAGGCTTGATCTCGAAAACTGATCTGCAGGGGCAGCTTCAACGCCTTGCCAGAAAAGATAAGACTGATTAGCTTTTGAAATTTCTGAATAAGCTCCAACCTATCTCTGTAGCAGGCAAAAATAACCATTTTAAGAATCTGGTTCCGGAAGAAAATGCGGTGAATAAGAATTACTAGGGTTAGGGTTCTCTTGTGTCTCACTCTGTTACTTCAGAATTGGTTTGATGGCACAATATTCGACAATATCATTTTCATTTCACATCGAAACCTCAGGGGCTTGCAGTATCTCTAGTATTCCTCTCTGGCGGGGCACTTTGCTCCGGGAGCCGGATAGTTGGACCTAACCAAGCTCTATCAATGGTAGTCCTTCGATATCTCCGACAAACAGCAGGCGCTGGGTCAGATAGCTTCCCAGCGTCCGGCATTACTACCGACCGTACTACTGATAACAGCCAGAAATCCTACCCTGAAATGTTTGCTCCCGGCCTCCAACGCGTGTTCCGAATGAGTTTTCAAGAGCAAGGTTAGCGACGTCATACTCGCCCGAGGACCACCAGATACTGACACCTAACAAGCGAATGAGGTTGTCGGCGTCGCATCTTGCGCTGTGACGACGGGGGGAAACAGAAGCCCCGGCAAATATTGCCAGCAGGTAAAGGAGACAATACGTCACGCTACCAAATCCGACTATGAGGATGGGTGCCGTCATGAAGGCTTCTAGTTTCTATGCTTTGTGTTCGCGTGAGAGAGTTTGGAGAAAACAGCCCTGAGCTTTCATGTTCAAGTCTATAACGAGTTGTAAGCAAAAGGGAGGCAACATGAGGCTATTCGGTAAGAGCAAAGGCGGACAAAAATGACAACAAAAAAAGGAGCAGGACCATGGGTTCAAATTTCACTCCAATCGCCAAACTGTCCTAACAAAGAATTTCCTGCCCGCACATATATGAGCTTCCCTACCCCCCCCCAAAATTGTAGAAGCAAGAAGCAAGCAAAGAGGGACCCAATAACAAAATTTGGTCAAGAAACAATCCTCGACTAGATAGAAGAAAGCCGAGGGATACCTAAGGCGAGAACTTTTTGGGGTGACGATTGCGAGCGCCTCTTCCTCCTCCAACGAAGATGAGAAGGAGCAAAAACAGCATCGTCACCACGCGAGTATAGCGTTCTAAAAGTCCTCCGTCCATCTGCCAGAGCCGCTTTGGCGGCGGTTTCCGTCTGCTGTCAAATAGCAAAGAATGGGTCACGTCTTCCTCAGCGAGAAAGACGACTCATTGATCCGTCCAAATTACCTCAAACCTTACCCAGCTAGACACCATTCTCAAACGGCCATGTTGCAACAATCCTAAAATATCGTGCTGTAAATATTTCCGCCTCGACCTCCTGCTAGTCGAGGGTGAAAACAACACGCAAACCCATAGCCTTTCCAAGCTCGGTAGAGAGCATCTCGGTCCAAGTTGGTAAAACTTAAATCCAATTGGTGTCTGTGGGAAGAGAGGTTGTAGCTTGCGCCATGGCTAAGGTTCCGTCCGCACCCCTCTAAAGCAAGACGCACTTGCTGTGCTTTTTCTTCGGCGCAGGAGGCTCTAAGGCCGCCACGATAGCCTTGTGCAACAGTCGTTAGCATCGGAACCTTCTATGCAAAGTTTGGAATGCGACCTCGTCTCGTCCGACAAGAGAAGGGTGCATACCTCGTCAAATACATCCTTCAGCTTGTATTGGGTCAGAGCACTACACTCGACGTATTTCACTGCGCCTAGTTCCTTTGCCATCCGCTCGCCATCCTCCCTCTTGACCGGCGACATCTTCTGCTTGGACAGCTTTTCCTTGACGCTGGGATCGTCTCGTAAATCGACCTGTGTGCCGACGATGAGGCAGGGCACGCCGGGGCAGTGGTGGTGGACTTCGGGGAACCATTTCTCCCGTACGTTTTCGAACGAAGCAGGGGATGTGACGCTGAAGCAGACGAGAAAGACGTCGGTCTGGGGGTACGAAAGCGGTCGGAGTCGATCATAATCTTCTTGACCTGCAGTATCGAACAACCCGAGCGTGTAGGGCTCATCACCGATCCTAGATCCGATCTTGTCAGCCTCTTGTGCTCCCTCGCACCCCCATATGCAGGTGACAGCTAGGCGCTGCTTCTTAGAACAAGGCCAACCCAGTGTCCATATCCACAGCCGATCCTTGCTGTGACTCGCCGATAGCTTGCACCGTCATCATCATACCGGGAGACTCACATCACCGTGACTGCGTAGTTATCGAAGACGGTTGGGACATATTCGCTCGGGAACTTGTTCGTCGTATAGCTGATGAGGAGACAAGTTTTCCCTACGGCACCGTCGCCTACGACGACACATCTGTCGAGATTTGCACCATGTTAACCAGCATGCACCTCCAACAAGAAATGAAAGACGAGAATTGTTCTTATGACACTCAATTCCCCGAAACTGCCGCCATATTATCTGGAGGCTCGAAGAGGCAGATGAGCCAAGATTGGGGGCCAGGCGTAGGCAGCGGCGCAGATAGACGCCCATGCAACGGATCGAGTGGAAAATACGCACTTGATTGTAGCGACCACCATTTTATAGAGCAATGGGTGCTCCCGAAAGGGCACAGAACGTGGATTCCCGGACTGTTCGTGGGTTCTGGACAATGGTGGCTTATCGATGGGCGCGTGTGTCGTGTTCGGGATGCGAGACTGGAGCGATTCGTTTTTCTGGCGGCGAGCGGGAGGGCGGTGGGAGTTCGAGAGATGAGGGAGGGGGTTGTTGGTCTGCGAAATACAGGCAGGGTTGCTTCGGATTGACGCAAATACCGTCAAGGTTTCCCAAGGCGTCAGCTCGACCTGGTCAGCTGTCACAAAAGCGATTCGCTACGCCGTCTCGAGATTCTTCGTCTTCGATGGTTAATTCGCTCGAGGATTGATTTGGTTGCGGTAAAGCAGTTGACAAAAGCGGGAATTGAAGGAGGAACGCTGTAATAAAAAAGAGGTTCGGTGCGGAGTTAGTCTGCCAGTTTGGTGAATTAGGGGGAAGACGATTGGGGACTGGACTGGGGCGGGACTTGGCTTGCCGAGCATTGTTAAGGGGGGGCGAAGGCAGCGCAGCTAGAGCTTGTTTGGAGGCGGCTCAGGCAGGCTTTTGGCGGGTCCCCTAATTTTTTCAGCCTTGTAAAAACAACTGGCGCCGCCTAGAGGGCAGTCGCGACACTTGTCGTCACACCCCAGGGAGCTTAGCTCTCCCTCCCACACCATGGATCTTGCGGGTAACTGTGCTTTGCGATACTCAGTGGATTGTTCTGGAAAGGAAGTAAAAGGCAGAGAAAAGGAGTTTCTGTCTAATCGTTTAGATTGCAATTCATACCTTTGTTACGGGCTCAACCATGTCTGCCTGCAGTTTTTGTCTAACTGTTGTGGTAAAAAAAAAACATCACGATATGGGCGAAGAATCTGAGTTGATCCGTTCCACTACATAGCGACACTTTCCTATCTTCATGGAAAGACAGGCTTAGTAAACAAGTTGGCCCGTATCTGAGTATATATTGTTGTTATTTTGGCTCGGCTTAGCCTTTGTGATGGCTCTCGAACAAATACCTTTTCCGAACGAGTCAAACCTACATGCTTGAAACGCTTTCGAGCGTGGATAAAAGGCATGTATGTTAGCTGCCCATGTATGGGCAGATCAGGCATGGAAGATCCTTACTGGCGAATTTTGTCCATTGCGGGGTGTTGCCAATTACAGAGCACTAATACCCGGTTCGAAAATGCCTCTGGCATTCAGAGGCGCCCAGCATTCGTCTTCAGAGGTGGATGATGAAAGTTTGAATTTCCCGATAGGACCCTTCGTCACTGGCTCAGAAGTGGGAGCTATATCGACCGGAGGCTCTATTGGCTGGCTCGCGGTGAATTTTGCGGCACCTCTCGCAGAGCTCCAGGACGGCGTGCCACTATTAACTACACTGCCGAAGCTTGCTTGCCTGCCAGTTCACACGCTACACTAACCCACACGTTCCTTCAGGTGAGACTTCCATTTGGGGGAATATGCCTGGTAGAAGCTGGCCGGTTTCGTCTGGCAAACCTTCCCGTCCGGTGCTGTTAGTTTGCGTGTCCGGAATTTGTTGCTTGACCTAATAAATTTGATGTCCCCAGTTTTTCCTTAGAACAAAAAGAAGCTCCGAGCTATCACGTATCACGCTTGTCTGGTTCGGAATGACGTGGGAATCAGCCAAATGATTCTAGTCAAACAGGGCATTCTGGCCCTCCATTCCGGACACCCACCTTGAACTCCTCTCCTCGCCAATTCCCATCCATATGCAATTCCGGGGAAACGAGTCCAATGGATCTGCTTGAGCAACAGGATATCCGTCCTTCCGTTCCCTGTGTGCAGGAGGAGGAGGGACGGTTGACGGCGGCGGCGGTCGGGGAAGGTGCCCTTCAGGCGCGGCACAACGGGCATATGCACGGAAGTGTATGCCAAGTCCTTCCAAGGTCACTTCTTGGAAGCCTTTTGCATTCGACACTGCCAGCATACCTTTGTGTGCATTAGCGTCCAGCATCACACCAAACGCCGCCTCCAGGTTGAAGGGTATCGACAGCCGATCTAACGACCGAGCTCTCCAGTGGATTCCTGGGCGTTTCCATGAAAACGACTGGGCCTGTCACCAGCTGGCCTCAGATCGTTCTGCCATGCTGGGCGTTTAAACTACGCCAATTGTTGCGTGTCGATTTGGCCTCACATGACTGGAACCACCACTTGGGGTTTTCCCCCAGGCGGATTCTGGCATCCCGCTTAATTCTCATATATTCCACTTTAGGCTTCCACATTTCTTGGACGGGGACTGGGGGAGTTTTCGGTTGTGGTGCGGGGATCCGAACTCGGGCATGGTAGTCCCACAAGAGTGTCGATGGATATTGCTGATCAGTGGGGGAAATAAGAAGTTCAAACCTGGAACTTGAATAACGGAAGTGCCAGCAGCTGCTCTTAGCCAAAGCCAGGAACCCTCCCCCCATTTTGGGTCTGATTGCAGTGCGGCGTTGTTACCGTGAATCAAAGCCAGCTTCCGCTTCAGCCCCGAAGCTAGAGCGCGAAGCTGAAACGTCAAGCCATCCATGAGGAATTACAAAGAAAAGGCTGTCAGCGTGATTAAATGGTGTAGGGGGAGAATCTTGCGAATACCGCCGCACTATGGAGGCTCCTTGCTTGACACGCGGGCAGAGTCGAATAAAGGAAGGACACCTGGTGTTGACATTTGATCATCTAGATCTTGGTTGACCTGCAAGACTTGTGCGGTTGGCGTATGATGCTTTGCACCGCGCCTCTCTCTGTACCTATCTTTAGAAGGCACAGGGCACAATTCTAGACAACTCGACTAGTCAAAGTCTAGATTGCGCCAGCCTGAGGAATGAAGTTTCAACCTCCTGGAGACATTCTGGGAACAGATGCAAAGAGGGAAGCCACAGTCGATCAACTCTGTGCTATTTCTAAGATAATAATGCCCGTAATAGAACGGGGAGGAAGGCTGTGGTAGAAGAGCTCGATCTGTTTGCCAAGCAACCCAGGTATGCATACTAAGGCGGCTCAGCGCGTTGGCCCGACCAAACCCTAAAAATCAAAATCGTACCTAATTTACAAGATACATCGCGCGATCTATGCCACGCATCAGTGACGATATTACTTTCAAATCGTTGTCCCAGCCGGTACACGATCGGCCTTTCTACGGCTCGATCGAAAGCACCTGTTTTATTCATCAAGTCCTATCATGACCTTGGAAGGGGATATGGCAGGAGCATCCATGAAACCAGGTGCTGGGGGAGCTGAGTACGACAATCAGATCGACAGTCTCCTAGAGCGGTACCTCATCCTCTTGGACGAATACACAACGCTGCGGGCTCGGCTGGCGACACTCCAGTCCGGAATCTATCAGGACGTGGCCAGGGCCCACTTCGGGGCCGATCGGGGCCTGAGATACGGGCAGGACTTCTATCAGGCGCGGGAGAACCTGGTGGCTTTGCGGACGGTACGCACTGCTATCTTGGAGGATGTGCCGAGTTTTGCTGTGGAGGAATGGACGTCTCCTGGGAAGCAGGAAGGAGGGCTGAAGAAACAAGGAGTAGAGGAGGAAGACGACAATAGTCACCCAACCAAGGACGATAACGGACCAGAAGACAAAAAAACGGCGAAGAGGGAGGATACCAAGCCCCAGAACCCACTCCAGTGGTTTGGCTTCATGGCACCCCAGGCTCTCCGGTCGGCGCAAGGCCATGCCATCGAGCTCGTGCAGGGAGTTATTCCGAGGCTGGCATCGGTTAATGCTGAGATGCTGCACGTTGAGATTGAGATAGGAAGAGCGAGGAAGAAGAGAGCAAAGGGCGCGGTTGCAGCATCGAAATCGAATTCTAGCAAAACTACGGCCGGGCAGGAAGGCCAAACTGTATCACCACAACCTCGGACTATCGAGATCTAATTACACACCTAAGAGCCGGGTTTTTTGGGGGGTTGATAGCCCTCATGTTGTGGACAGGTTATCTGCAATTCCAAGCATAACTGCCTCTCCAGGAGACCAGAAACTCTCCCCTCCGCTCTATAGCCTATCCGGCTAATGCAGAGCTTCCTGGCCACAAATTCACCTTGAATGTACCGACTCCCCGGATTTCACGAAGTGAGCAGGATGAAAAATATAAATCATGAACAGCTACTCGCCGCATGTGAAAACCCCAACCTTCCCCTCCATCGACATAACGCTTGAACCCGTAAATGGCAACTTCGTATGTCATAAATAGCAATATGCTGTCCGCACCACCACCCTTTATTCCGCTCTCACATGCTCATTCTTGCCGTGCCGCTTCGACATCCTCACTCTCTCATCCTCAACCGAGAACCGGCGGCTCTTTTCAGAATGGAAGTCCTGTACCACCACAACTGCCGGACTGCCGCTGCTCGTGCCCTAACCCCACTTGCCATCATCCATGCAACGAAGGAGAATCAGCTTGAACGATAAACCAGGCGATAGGGAATAAATGTTCCGACCCGGAGTATGCGACTCGCCCCGCTAGTCACATTGTCGGCTACGTTCCTCGAAGCAGTCTGAGGACAGCCAAAGGTGTACACATTCGAGGTAGCGGAAAAGGAGACTTATGATAGCATATTGGCACAGGCAGTGATGTACATGAAATATAGAATCTATCGATAATAACACTGTAGCTCATGGAGAATGCCCGTTAACCGCTATAATGCAAACAATGGAAGCCATGGTGTGCCAACCAAGTGACCAAGCGGCAGTACTAGAAAAGTAAAGGGCCATTGCCAGCTCATGCTATATTATCGAAAAAGCACCCGGCCCTTTTAATCCTCTTCAATTTTTTCTGGCGCCCGCTGCACTTCTGCCGCACTGGTTGTTATGAAGTAGCTTGTTGTCCAGGAATGCCTTGTCCGCGTTGTCTTGGGCCTTGGTAGCCACATCAAAATCCATATCCGGCTTGTCCTGGGACTGCTGTTGAGAGACTGTTGAGCCAGTCCTTTCGTCTGGTTGTCGTGGTGGGGCTCGCCAGTGGCTTCAGTCAGCTGCTTGTTCTGCCCTACCTTATGATCCTTCGTCTCCCGGTATTCCTTGTAGCCCTGGCCTCCTTTAACGTCTCTCTTCTTTTGGTATAGCTCGCTCGCTATTCCAACTCCTTGGTTATGCTAATCGTCTCCGTCCTTCCGTTCACCTAAGCGCACCTGAGGCTCGCATTCCTCTCTTTCAGTGAGATCGACTGTGCTTTCACTTGTGGCATCACTAGAAGCGCTGGACCAAGTCGCGTCCTTGACCGAGCCCGAGTCTGAATTGTATTTTTCCAACTCCACCACAACGGCATCGTCAAAGCTTAGCTCGGCAGATCGCGGGACGGCTCGAACCGTGGCCGCCGTCTCGGTCCACTCGTACGGCCTGGGATTGTCCGACATGACCCCCTACGTCATTTCTCGCAGCTCCCTGTCGTTTCTTGAGGGAACAGGACTGGAGGTAGCATCGCCTCTGCCGAAAGAACTGAGGAGAGTCATTCCGGTGATGCCGTCGCGGATGGCAGCAAATGTTCCTGTGTCGGCGCTGGCACTGCGGTGGAGTGTTGGGGCCGTTGGAGAGGAGAGAGAAGAAGAATCTTCGACCGTCTCTACATTGGCAAGAGCAGATTGGGTCGTCGGAAGACCGGGTGGTTTAGGCGTGGTCGATCGAGGCGGCGTGGCAGGCTGGCTTCGGCTCTGTAGGAACGAGTAGCCGGGCGCGGCCGCTGACGATGCGGAAGGCTGCACGCTGCCCATAAACGTAGCCTTGTCGCTCTCTAGGGAGGCGATAGCGTCCAGCCCCGCGTTCATTTCCTCATCGGTCCGATTGAAAACCTGGTGCCACCATCGAACATCTTTCAGGTTCGGGAAGAGTAGTCTTTCCTTCCCTTTGACGTGATCGTCAATTGTGGAATCGTAGTCGGGGTTGGTGAACTCGCTTCTTCGACTTAGGAAGTAGCCCCACACCGACGCCGTCCGAGTGTAGAGATTCGCGTCATGGCGTTGCTTCTCCGAATTGAACAGGAAGGTGCCGTACTGGCAGGAGTAGAGGTGGTACAGAAGGCGGCGGAGGAAGCGCTCGTTGAACTCGAACCGTGTTGGGGACTGCCTCTGCATCTGATATACACAATCGAGGAACTGGTGAAATACCGGGCTAATGTTCCTCTTGGATGTAGCCTCACTCTCCACCACCTTCTCTGGCGCAGTCTCAATCATGGCTTCAGGTTGCGACTCCGCTTTGGCTTGGCCGAAGAGCCTCTTCGCATTTTCTAGCGCGTTCTGGATGGCATCGCCCCTCCCATCGCTGTCGCCTGGTTGGATGGTTGCACCGGCCATTGCGTCTCGCTGCACCACAAACCAGTCCTGGTGGTTCAGGTGGCCAGATCGAAGGCGAAACATGTGGCCAAACGATAGCCAGTCTTTCTCTACCAGCACAATAAAGCCTTCTAGGGTGCGGTAGTATGGGTCTAGCATGAGCTGGCCCAAGGCGCTGAGCTGGCTGGTACGATCCCAGCCGTCTGAGCAGTGGATAAGTACGTGCGAGTGCTTGATTCCGACCGTGCGTGCAATCTGGTCGGCGCCGGCAAGAACGCTGTACACATGCTTGATCCAACCACTCCGAGCCAAGAGGTCTCGGTTCGGGGGCAGCGATGAGATATCGGCGTCCTTGATAGCCTCGACCACCTGGCCGAGCGACGACCGCATAACGTGAATGTTGTCAATATTGAGGAATATCTTGGCCGTATTCTTGTAGCCTTCCATGTTTTCCGATCCGTAGCCTTGCATCTGGTTTAAGACGGCGTTGATTGTCGGCCGTGCGTCAACAATGAGGTTGCTCTGCTGAGCGCCGTATATGAGCCGCTTTCCTGTCTTCGCATCAAACATCAAGTTATCATGGATCTCGGCTTGGAAGTCGCTTTCGGCATCTGCGTCGGTGGGCTCGTCAACCCCGAGGCTTTCGGGAAGGTCGCTCTGGCTGGAGATGGGAGTGCCAGTGCGTGACTGTTCACTCGATTGCCCTCTCTGAAGGTTCGATGAGAAGGCCGCACCAACGAGCTTTTCATCCTGGGGATTCTTCCTCATCCTGATGCCAGACTGCGGCTGGGAGCTGCGAAGGATAGTACATCCGTTGATCGGGTGCAGGTAGCTGAGAGCTGGTATGCGGTTTCGAGAGCGAAATGGCCCAGCATACTTCAAGGTGGCGTCCGACACACTGGATGGCACCACAAGTACTGATGGGTAGGTGTCGCAGAATTTGTATTCCTTGTTGATGGTCGATATCCTCCAACCTTTGTCTGGAGACTTCTCGCTGATGCCCTGACGGCGAAACTCGGCCCGAGCATCGTAGATTTCCCAGCCGTTGATAGCCAGCTCAGCCCTGAGAGGGTTATGGGAAAATGCATACAGCCTCTCTACCGTGCCCAACTTGCATGCACGTGTCTTGATGAATTCAAACGCCTCTCGGGCCAGCTTGTCATCCTCAAAGTTGAACGTGACGAAGGTAAAGTCGCGACATCGTATCCGCATCGACGACGGTATGCCAGAGCTCGGAGGGGTTGGGCGGAATGCGCAGTAGCAGAGCATTGGATACGTAATCCATGACTCTCGAACCTTAGGCGGCCGGCCTTCTTCCTGTGAAGCTTTGCTTGGGGGAGGCGGGGCGCTAAAGACCAGATGGAAATCGGTGAGCCTCAAGGTCCCGGACGATGTTAGGCCGCCGTTGATGCCTTGGACATTCTCGAACACCTGGAGCTGGGTTAGTCACTCTCCAACAATGGGAAGCTGAACAATAGGAAGACGACAACATTAGGCGGAGAACCGGTACATACCTTCCTCACCTCCATCTTGAGGTCTTTACCGAGCTGAAAGTGGGACGAGAGATGTTGTGGCATGCGCGGCGGATTGGGCAATCTGTGCTGGTTGTTCGGAGGGCACAATACAATGAGAGTTGGCGGCGGTGTTTGGGTGGTTTAGTATTCCTGGAAACCAAAGAAATGGTCGGGTCCAAAAAGAAAAGCGAACAAGAAATTAGGAGCATGCGACATGAGCATCATTCACGGATGTTAGGCCAGCTGACTCTGGTTCCGATTGCCCCGCGGCTCCAGCCTTCAACTCATAGCTTGGAGTTGGGGAGGTTGAGTGAATTGCCTTTGACTTTGATATTACTTCACGCTCAACTGTCCCGCGAATCTAGGCATCAGTATTATCAAAGGCAAAGCCCTCCGAGGGCACCGACAAAGGTTTGGGTGGGGTACCACATCGTCGGTTGAATGTCGGTACACTGTTGATAATGGAGGAATCTCGGTACCGACAGCCAATCAAGGCCGTCACAATCTTATCGCTTAGGGCTTTTTCCAGGGCCGAAGTTTTTGATGCAGCACACATCTGAGCTGGAAATTTCCAGACCAGCAGTTGCGGACCACTCCATTGGTGACAAGACGACCACCGTTCAGTGTCTACATTCCACCTCCATTTCGACGACCTGCAACTTTTCTTCACCACGAAGCATCTAGGCCTTTGGGAGACATCTTCTAAGCCTGCTCTTCAATAAGGTCCATTCGAGCCTACGAACCGGATTTTCAACAGGTACTTGAGCCGCAAGTCTTTGCAGGACTGATGACATTTTCATGTCGCTGACAAGAACGATTTTGAGCAGTACGCGGTGTTATCACATCGCCGATCGACATTCGATATTATCTCCAACAGACCGTTCGCTTTGAAGATTTGACGAGATTCCCAAAGATTGCCCAGCATGGCTACTCCCGGAACACAGATGTGAGTCGAAAAACTCGAATTCGAAGTTCGATCTGCCCCTCCCCCACTTTGACATCAACCCGTTGAGCAGAGCGTGAAGCTGCTGTTAGACTTCATGAACCACACCATTAGGGCTGGAAATTGCTATTTGACACTAGTCAATTCTGTTTTCTAGCTTTCCGTCTAAACTCCCCCCCCAAATCCCTCATGTTCTCGTGTTTTGCTTGCTGGCCAGGGAGAATCGACAGTCTGACTGACAGTTAACCCCACAGTTCTAAGCGTCGCAAGTTCGTCGCCGACGGTGTCTTCTACGCCGAACTAAACGAGTTCTTCCAGCGCGAACTCGCCGAGGAAGGCTACTCTGGCGTTGAGGTCCGCGTCACACCTACCGTCACCGATATCATCATTCGCGCCACCCATACGCAGGAGGTTCTCGGCGAGCAGGGCCGTCGCATTCGCGAGCTCACCTCGCTCATCCAGAAGCGCTTCAAGTTTGCTGAGAACTCTGTCTCTCTATATGCCGCCAAAGTCCAGAACCGCGGTCTCTCGGCCGTCGCCCAGTGTGAGTCGCTTCGATACAAGCTCCTGAACGGCCTTGCTGTCCGCCGCGCCTGTTATGGTGTCTTGCGATTCATCATGGAAAGCGGTGCCAAGGGTTGTGAGGTTGTCGTCTCGGGCAAGCTCCGCGCGGCCCGTGCCAAGAGCATGAAGTTCACCGACGGCTTTATGATTCACTCCGGCCAGCCCGCCAAGGATTTTATCGACAGCGCCACCCGTCACGTTCTTCTTCGCCAGGGTGTGCTTGGCATTAAGGTCAAGATTATGCGAGGCTCGGACCCCGAGGGCAAGGCCGGTCCCCAGAAGTCGCTTCCCGACGCCGTCACGATCATTGAACCCAAGGAGGAGCAGCCCGTCACTCTACCTGTGAGCACGGATTATGGTGCCAAGGCTCAGGCTCAGGCTCAGGCCATGGCAGAAGCTGCTCGGCAGGCGGAAGAAGGTGGAGAGGAGGCTGCCCCTCAGGGAGAATAGGTGCGACCCTCGCAGACGGCTGCCCCCTCTCAGTCTGGACTTGGAGAGTTTCCCCCAATCAGCATTGATCACAACCCCGTCGTCAACACCCACGGTTTTGATGGCGCCATCAACATAGGCCATGGTTCCGCCGACAACCGCAATTCTTTCCATTTTAACCCCGAAGCCGAGGCATTCCCAGCCTATCTTGATCGCCCTGTGGATACTCACTCTGTCTCCGATACTCAGCAGGAGCCTCCTGCCTCGCCTTCGCCAGCTGCTACTCACAACGGAGGAAATGGACAGGCTGGCGGCTGGGACTCGAATTCTGCCCCCTCTGTCGATGTCGGCGCTCACCCAATGCATGTCGCCAACAACAACCCCTGGGGCGCTTCGACTGGCAATTATGGCAGCGACTGGGCTTCTGGAAACGCCAACAACGACGACAACAGCGGCTGGGGTGCCTCGATGGGTGGTGGTTGGTAACTGGCCTGGGGAGGGCTCACAAGTGCAAGTTGCAGAAGGCATGGCAAGAGGGAAATTTGAATGTCTTCTGGCTTCACGAGTTTATTGTTTATCATACAGGCGTCCAAAGTTCATAGCATGGGGAAAGGGAACAGGACTTGAGTCTTTTCGTGTACTCAGGAGATAGTCTTGATGAATTCAAGATGACTATTTGGAAAAAAAAAAAAAAGAAAAAAAAATCGGTGGTTGTGTAGTCGTGCTCTCTTAAAGTGCTTTATGCTATGAAAGATCCAGCCGGCTGGAAATGTAACTGATCCAACATATCTATGTTGAGAATTCTAAGTTAGACTGACATTTGCGTCCTTCCGTAGGTGGGAGTAACTCGCAACGTCAGAAGAGGCATTATCATGAGAAAGAAAACCATCCTGACTAGAATGCTACTAACACACACCTCGATTTGACCCCGGTTCCTAAGATCTCTTCGTCAATGACTTGATTTGAGATGGTCGAACCGCAGAGACTGGTACTGGAGCCAGCGGCACATTCTCCAGCTCTGATCTCTGTACTCTCCTAGGACCTTTTCTTCTCAAGTTACCTCTGACCAGAGCAAGGCACGTAGATCAGGAAGTTGGAAGGGAAGGGGTTGCCGGTGGCCTGTGCGTGGGATGGAGGCCTTGGATGCTAATGTTGTCGTTCGGATCTCGTGACATATCGCCAGAGACTTTAGAAGTACGGTGAGTGAGTGACCCGACACAATGGCGGAGCATGGGGAGCGCAAACGCAAGCGCTCAAGGACACCCGTTATGCAAGGCGACAGAGATCGATTGATATCTGAAATCTCTGGCCAACTGCTAGAGAGCCAGGCATCATTGGAGGAACACCTCTCTTTGAACCCCCCTATCTGAATATTTCTGGAGAAAGGGGGTACATTGGCTGACCGAGAAGGTTTGCAGTCTCCTATGTTTGAATGCAAAATATATTGCCCTTGAGGCCGCGTCTTATTTCCGACCATCTATCATGCTCTCTCATGAAGGAAGCTTACCAAAGAATTTAAAAAGAAAATCCTAGCTTTCCGTCCCCTACCCACCTATTCCTTCCAATGTTCCATATCATACAAAAATAACTCAGGTTCCTCGGTCCAGCTCCGATACAGAGAAAGAAGAAACCGAAAAGGAAAAAAAAGAAAGAAAGAAACAGATTCCCAAAGGTTGGCTCGGAGGAGAATATAAAAACTGCTGTTCGAGGGAATCAAAAGTTCAATTTCTCTCTCAGAGAAGTCTTTCCCCTTCCTGGACCACACCAAGAAAAGCCTGCCTCGAAGCTGAGAACACACCGCCTACCGCACTCCGTAAAACGCCCGTTGCTGCCACCCCAAAAGTTGGAGTAGAAACCCCATGATGAAGATGTGCCAGTAGCCCCCTTGAACCCCGCTCACCAGATGCTCAGAGGGAGCAGCACCCTGCTTCCCCCACACCCTTTCATGTTTCCTATCTCTTCATGGCTGGGTTACCTGCCCGCATGTCTCATTTATGGCTCTCAACGGCCTCCTCATGTCTTGGGCAAATACCTTCCGCGCTCCTCAATCCCACAGCCTAGACAACAACAGCCAAAATCGCAGGGACAGAAACAAGGATAGCAGTCAGACAATAAGGGCCGCCGTAGAAATATGCAAACTCCTCAATCAAACCTTACAAAAACCCACTCCCTTCGCCAACACCAGCCCAAGACCCGGGATGTCACCGATCATCCTTCCTCCTCTCCTGCAACTCTATTGCATCCCCTTCATGCTTCCCCCCATTTTCTCCTCCAACCGTCCCATTCAATCTCCTCTGACTGCTATCATCATCGCTATCACTCTCCTCGGCCAAATCCGTCAGCCCAAAACCGGCCATCTCCTCTTCGTCGTACGCCCGTATCAGCCCTTCCCGGTCCCCATGCTGACTAGACACACTCATCCGGCGGTGCGGATCGGTGCTTCGGCGGGATTGCATGCTCAGGCGGGTCTGTATGGAGGAAATCATGTCGGTGCCTGTGGCGTCGAGTTGGCGGCCGCCAATCATTTTCGAGCCGTTGGGGTCGGAGCGGGAGAGGTTGAGGAGGTACACTCCCGTAAAGGTGACGAGGAAGCCGGATAGAAGGGAAAGGGTGTTGACCGGGTCGGTCGTGTTGAAGCCGGAAAAGAGGATGAAGGAGGCGCAGAGAGTGGCGGTTGTAAAGGTTACGTAGTAGAGAGGGTTGACGCTGTTTGAGAGAACAAGATGTCAGAAGATGTTTGTACCTCCCAGAATTCCATCTTAAGGCCAGCAATAATCGGGGGAAAAACTTACATGTTGGTGGGGAACTGAGCCAGGGCCTTGTTGAAGTAATTCATTTGCGTCAAGATGCACACCGTCGTCAGAATCATGAAAACATACGTCGACGGGTGGCTAAACTGGTTATTCCCCGCAAACGTGAGCTTCAGCGCAATGCCAAACGCCTTGACCGACATGACGCTGATGGACCCGACCGTCGAGCAAATCGACAGGTAAATCAGCGCGTTCTTCTTGCCGTATTTCGGCGCCACCTTGTAGATCATGAGAGCCGCAAAGGTCGTGACTATAATGGCGTATATCAGGAAACCCGGCTGGATCGCGTAGTGCAGAATCTCGTCGATGGTCTGGATGTCCTTGTCCGGGGGCGCGTGCAGCACGATAATGACGGCTCCAATCAAACAAATTGCGCTGCCCAGCCTGCCTAGGATACCAAGCTCTTCTTTGAGGAAGTAGGAGCCCAGCACGGCGCCTATGAGGACGCTGAGGGCGCCGAGGGGGGTTACGAGGATAGCTGGCGCGAAGGCGTATGCGGCGAAGTTGCAGATTTCTCCTATTACCACTGGCGAAAGCACGGTTAGATCCCAAGGTGCTCTAGGGTTTTCACCATCGGAATAGTGATGGATGTGTCCTTACATGTTCCAATGCCTGCCCACCAGACGGGACTCCGGAGGTATACGTAGCCGTCGCCCTCGAAACCATGCCGTTCTTCTGCTTGCAACAAGCCCTACGGATCACAGCGTTAGTAACCTGCTTCTCTTCCCGGCCAACTTTCGAAATGAAATCCATATCCGCGCAAAGGGTATCGCGCCCATGATGGAGGGTATCTTTTTCGTTGGGGCTATCCGCACCTTTTTTGTGATCACGAAACTTGTGCCTGCGAAGAGACCAGTCAGAAAATGCCTCTATAAGCTCAATGATAGCGATTCCACCAGGAGTAACATACCGATAGCTAAACTCGAGGTCATGGCCAATGCCAAGCCGATATATCTGTGATTTGCACCTCGTCAGCGCGACCGCTCTCCCCAATACTCAGATCTCGTCTTCAACAGTTCGGGTGAGCTTCTCGACTCGTGCTGGCCGTAGCGGCAGAGGGGCACTTCCACAGCCCCCAGCCAGCCGCAACCGCCGAGAGAAGGAAAACGCCGACATACTTGTCCTCCAACATCCTGGAAACCTCAACGGCCG
>Ga0247774_1000196_pt1 | contig 28967 bp, 34 predicted proteins | sample UWRJL001104B6_FD_179933 | JGI IMG/M metagenome (GOLD analysis project Ga0247774, IMG submission 179933) | Plant litter microbial communities from Arlington Agricultural Research Station in Wisconsin, United States - UWRJ-L001-104B-6 | ecosystem: Environmental > Terrestrial > Plant litter >...
CTGATTTCTGCGTTGCTAATGCATAATGTGCAAGTTAGGGCCGCCTTCGTGACCTTAGGTAAAATTTTAATAGATATGTGCGGTGTAAAAAAGCATTATCTCCCCAAGGAGGATCTTCTGGTCAATAAATCACAGTTATCAGTATTGAGCAATAAATAACTACCATGGGTTAGTTCTCATGCGATAATCCCACCCGGGCTCTACGTCACGGCAGCCTGCGAAGATTGACCCCAACCGGCCGAGGACTTGATCTTCCTCCCAACATCAACTGGAATCCACCCATATTCATCCATCTCGTCTTTCCCTGCTCTACCATACAAATGCGTATTCGGTGTTGGTTGTGGTAAGCAGTCTAATATCACTTCAACCTCCGTTAGCTTGTCACACTCGCAAGTGGGAGTACCCCAGAGGAAGCGACCAACTACTCGCTTATCCTTGAGCAGAAGCCCACATCCTCCTCGAAGTGTGTATCTAAACTTCAGGCCAGGAATCCGGTATGCCCGCGCCCCCACCACGTCTTTGGGCTGGCAATAGAGAGCTAGACGAATCGGGAATGTCTTTACGCAACGCGGACACTCCACTGGAACAGCACCACAGCATCTTCCAAGATGCGCAGTTCCGCCGTGCGCCTCCAGGAAATTTAGTGGCGTGAGCGGGCTCATTTCGAAGGCCAATTTATAGTTGGAGAATCCCATTGCCTCGGCGATCCAGGCAAACGCTTCCTCGCGGTGCTCGTCGGACGGATTCGGCGAGTCGGAAAGTGTCTTTAGCCTCTGTTGCAGCTGCGAGCGAGCGTCCCGTTCGCGAAGAAGCGAGGAAATCTGCTCAGGAGATTGCGCATACATCCGGCTGCCAATCGTATCGACGAATGCATCAACATCGGTACCAGAGCATCGGACGGCCAGCCGTACAAGCGAGGAAAATGACTTCATCATCATGTTATCTCCCCAGCAACTGTCTGCTCGCACAGCGAGACTCTTGACGATACCTAGGTCCTCGGCCCAAAGTGTAGGGTTGCCATCATGGAGACTGACTTGAGGATTAGTCGGCCTGCTGAACTCTTCGTCTAGGCTGAAAGTGACTAAGTCGACAAAACCCATTGATCGAAGATCGCGGGAATGTAGCCTCGCCTGCACAGCTTTGGGAACCATAAGCAAGGGGCTCAAATCACCATCCTTTAGGCAATCTCTAGCTACTTGCATCAACGCCGCGTTTTCGTCTCGGCTAAGCTCGCTTTAGAGACGGCATTTGCCGAGAACGCCAAGCAAGGCGTGGAAGAAGTCTCGTGGAACGGTAACACAGCGCCGGGAAAGCAGATCATAGGCTATGGCGAAGGTATTTCGTATATCCTGGTTGTTTGGGTTCCGAACAATCTCGAGAGGCCCGAGCTGCCAAGGCACCAGGTTGTAACCCATGCCGACCTTGTACTCCAGGCCATGAGGTCTCGCATATTTGCGCATCTCCTCTTCCCATGAACCTCGTACCCGTTGCAGGAAAGGGACAGTATCGTCCTCGGCCAGCCGGAAGCTACTCAGCATCGGCCTGATTTGGCGGCTTTGGGTGAACTCCATGGCTGTCCAGACCCGGCTGAAAAATACTGCGTTGCAGATATTACTGGTGCCACGGCATTCTCCTCGGTGTTACCGGACCGCATGGCGTTTATGTCTGACTCGTGGACGTCATGAAGGTGCATAGTCGTGAACTTGGCACGGGCGTATATCTGCGGAATGGAGTGGATAATTTTTAACTTGACCGTCGGTTCCCACTGGGGAACGGTTATATAGTCATGCCAGATTTCGAACCCGAGCAGGCCAATTGCGGCCAAACCCTGGCAAACACGCGTGGGAGTTTCGCGGATCTTTTTCGCGACAACTTCTATGTAGGCTGACGCGTCTGACTTCTTGGTTTTGGGCTGAGAGGCTTCCATGTCAGCCTGGAGGGAAGCCACCAAAGGATCCCAAACATGGGAAACAGTGATGTAGCGGCCGAAATCGAAGAGACAGTCGAGGTGCCGATGGTAAATGAGCAGGCTCTCAGACAGAGCGGGGATTTCGATTCTCTGGGTGTAGCCATCTTCGGAGTCGCGCAGACCTTGCAAGGTTAGGGTCCGGGCGAGGACGTCGTCGGGCTTAAACGAACGATCACAGTCGCAACACTTGAGGTTTTTGTGATCTACCCCGGTCAATACACTTTTAAGGAAATCTAGCGGTGATGGACTCTCCATTCGGGGAACCAAAGCAATTTGAATGCAAAAGGAAACCAGGAATTGAGGGCAGGTCGAAGAGAGGTCTTGCCTTTTGAAGGAATCCTCTCGGTTGTAGGTCTCCCCAAGGCTAAACATGAAGTCGACCCGCATTAACTCGGCCTAATGGCGTCGATTAGCGGCCATAATGCGAGCAAGGATGCAAGGATTCGGTCTTCGAGAGGATTGGATTCGCGAGCCTTCGAGACTCGTTTTAGGACGTTTCGGTGATTCGCTGGCACGGTGTTGAAGGATGCGAGTTGCTGTCCAATAAGGGCGGCATGTTGGACGAAGTGGGTGTATTTGGCTTGGAAATCATTGGTTCAGGAGATAAACCCGCATACATTCGGAGTGCTGATCAAAAAAAGAAATCCAGTGTGTGAAATTGTGAGCCAAAAAATAGCCCGTTATCCCCAGGTACCGCCGCTGCCAAGGAGCCGCCGAGTCTCAGAATGAACGACTTTCATGATTTCCAGGACGCAGGCTAACACTACACCATAAACCCAACGATTAGGTCCCTTACGGAGATTCTCCAGCTTCACGACCGAACTCATGGCTCTTTCTAACCTTCTATCATTCTTGCTGGATTGTGGTCCCTGTCACAATTAAAACCTCGGTAGTAATGCGTAGCTTATATTTTCGTCAGGCGATAATCGCTTTACGCTAAAATTCGCAATAATTTTAGGAGGAGATGGCGACTAGGATATGAGGCTAGGCCTTCAAACAAGGTTAAATCCATTTCCCTATGTCTCAAATAGGCTGTGCAGTGTATTAACGTATTGGCCCGAGTTTGCAGGAACCTCGTCAAGATAGAACGACTTAGTTATGCTCATCAATATCTATGAACCTTTTAGACCTTCCGGAACGCATCGCTGTGCTAGAGAGAGAGCGTGGATGCGGTGTCACCAGCAAGCCACTGTTCGCCAGCTATTAGGCAACATTTCCCCATCACATCTCCGACCTTTCTTCCGACCTAGATTTTCTGATTTCCTGAACGGTCTTCCTTTTATATATGAGAAATGGATTATCGGATTTCTGAGCACCATGCCGACAGATGCTACAAGGATTCTGAAACAATATATTCAAAATATAAAACCTAGATTCTACATGTCAAGCTTCTAAGAGTAACGCTTGGAGCTTGCGTTGATTGGCTGGGGTAAGTCCGGCTACGTGATAGTAGAAACTCAACCTCACAATTCCATCATATTTTTACACATGGCAACTCTACTTAGTATAGTCTAACGAAAGGAATCACTCTGCTCGGCCCGGTTCATCCCGGCTGATTATAAGGCAGAAACGGCTTAGTTTCGAAGATGGAAATGGAAATTCTCGGTGAACAGATTGGGCCATGTTCGGCTACGTCTCGTGGCGGCTTGCATACCCTAATAGACTCACGGACCTACTTCACAACCTAGGCCGAAACCCCAGGCCAAACCTCAATCGCATCAATCTTCTGCCGTGACTATGCGTACGTAGAAAATGCCCTAACAAAATAGTCTTAGTTACTCGCTGAATGTGTAGGGGTAGCGGTTTGTTGGTAGCTTGGTCCTTGTTATGTTTGACTCTTAACCGATGCTGGTGGGATCATTGAGGTCTCCTTTCGTGCAACTATCACCCGGTTGGCGACCCCCGCCCTGCGGCCCGAAAAAAAAAAAGCGGAGTCTGAAATTTGGTGCCGAAAATGTTGCAAACGCACGTACCGCTTTGTTTATTACGGGTCTAGGAGTTGCCCGATTCAGGAAGCCTCGCTCTACTATGCTTCTAAAATTGGGGATGGCGTCGAGCAGAAAGAGAAGCGGTGCTGCTGCTTTATTTTACCTTTGTATACCGCTTTGTGCAACGGGGTCATTGGGTCACGTGTGTCTTGCCTGTGGATGCTTCTGAGGTAGCCAATCACGAATCTAGGGGAGAAGTGAAGTAGTGCGACTTTGGTGCCAGCTGCCAGGCCGAGGGGTTTGTAGTTGGCCATTTTCTGGGATGGGGCCTGAACATGGTCTTGGCGCCTGATTTTGTTGGGGCACCTAGTCTAGTCTTATTATGTGACAAATTTTCGGCCTCCACCTCCATCTCAAACCTCCACATCATCGTCATTGTCATCATCATCATCATCGCTCCACATGACGACGTGTAGTTTTTTTCCCACGACATCCAACGCCTTCTCTATTAACCGTGTATAGTCAACGATTATTAACATACCCTGCTGCTCTAGTCTAATTATCTGCCTGCTGGTCGGTTGCGTCCCTCGATTTCGTTTGCATGCTCGCAGCCATGGATGGGCAACAGGAGTTGATGCATTATGTCTCTAAGTTTGAGGCTTTCCGAAGCTCGGACGAGGAAAGAGAGCATATGGTGGCGTCTTTATTACGAAGATATCAGACTTTGTGCGCTGAATACCAAAAGAAATGCAGCGACTTCGAAAGTGAAGTCAACAGTCGTCGACAATATCAAGAAGAAGTGAAGCGGGCTCGCGCCGAGGTAGCTGATGCCCGAAGATCTAAGGTGAGGCAAACATTCTCCCCTCGGTATCCCTATTCAATACGACTTTGCTTCTCGACTGTTTGGTCCACATTCAAAAAGTGCCACTAGGTCACTGACGGGTCTAAAGGAATCTAATCCGTTTGTTTTTGTCGTACTGGACGGCGACGGTGCCGTTTTCCACGACCGTTTCCTCTCTGAAGGCAGAGAAGGAGGTGCCGAGGCTGCCCACCAGCTCTTCACCAAAATTCACCACGAAATCATGCGCACTTACCCAAATCAAAATACCGAGGAGTGGAACGTTATTGTACAAGTCATTCTTAATCTCGACGGCCTGTCTAAAAAATTACAGGCCTGTGGCATTGTTAAAAATCCCAACGAAGTCTATGCATTTGCAAGAGCTTTCGGCAGGACACAACCCCTCTTCAGCTTCATCGACGTAGGCGCTGGCAAGGAGCAAGCTGACCACAAGATTCGTGAGACGTTACGATGGCTGGTCCGCCTATCCCAGTGCAAGCACATTTTCTTCGGTCCCTGCCACGATAATGGCTACCTACCTTTCCTCGAGGAATACAAGCGCAACCCGGCTGTCGCGCCGCGCCTGACATTGCTTGAGATCACGCCGGCCCTACCGGGCTTTACCCAACTCGGTTTCAAAGTCTCGGACCTCCCAGGCATTTTCCGCGAGTCACAGCTCGAAACAATGATGTACGCCGCCTCGAGGAGCCTGTCGATGCCGTCACCGTCACCTGTTTCCACGTCTAATTCCCTCTTGAAGGGTTCCCCGACTCAAGCTGTAGCCAACAACGCAATTGGAGCGCCTACCTCTACCGGCACCAGCTATGCCACTGTTGGAAGCGCCGGGAATGCCACAAAGCCTGGCGCCGTCCTTGTCGAGAGGAAGAAGCCCCAGCCCAAGAAATATTACATTGTCAACCAGTATGACGAGCGCCTCGACCAAGACCTACCGCGTTATGACCCCAATGCGGAGAAGCGATATACGGATCGAGTCAAGAAGCAGGGACGGAACTGCTGCAATCGCTACCACCTACGTGGCGACTGCGAGAATGGCGACTACTGCCCGTACGAACATGGCGATCGTATGACCCCTGGAGAGCTGTTGGTCCTTCGCCACAAGAGCCGAGGTATAAAATGCGCCATGACGTCGTTCTGCGAGGACGCGGACTGCCCTCTAAGTCACCATTGTCGGTTCGGAAACTCATGCACCCTGGACGGCTGCCGGTTTGCTGATACCCACCACGTCGAGCTTGTACATCTAAACCCCTCCCTATCGCTCTCTGGTCTTTCACCCGCCTTTTTGCAGTCAAACTAACCTTTCCCCAGCGCCCAGCATACCGAGTCTATGAGGATGGAACCAAGACCCCTGTCTCGCACTAGGAGCTAGGACTGTACATGACTACATGGTGCTATACGATAAGCGCGCTTGCGAAGATGGAATATCGCTTAGGATCGACCTCTGGTTGATGCTTACGACTTAACCTTTAACTTGCTTAGTAACTCTTATTTTTATCCTGGGACGGAGTCCCTGCCGGCGCTGTTCACAGATTGGGTTTTTCGAGCGGTCAGTCACAGATGCTCAGGATATTTTATTTCAGAAGCGGGCCAAGAGTAAAGCCTTGTTGCTTAATGATTGTCGACGTGGTGGGCTGCTCACGTCGAAGGACATGCTATGTGGGATCTTGTAGAGTTTTTAAATACAGGCACTAAATCGCGCGAGTAGCGTGTCTATTCCGGTTGATATGTAGACTGGTAAAGAAAATTATGAATACTGACTACTTTGCCTTGAGTGCTTGGCAAGGTATGCTACATTGGAGGGGACCTTTTATGATTCTACATATTAAACTAGGAGCTCCTGCACTTTTAGGTAGCTTGCTCCTTATTACCACGGTCTTTCTTTCTGGTAATTACTTCGCCATACCATGATGAGTGATGACAACTTCTTCTCGACTAATAGCTTCAGCTCCTGGGATAATCTCAACTTCGGGTTTCGATTTTCTGCTAGTTCGCGTCCTATCACTACCCTATAGGGATGCCAAATAAGAGAATACTTAGCAAAGAAGATCTAAAGCTTGCTTGACGTAACCAAGCGCCTCATTTTATATATTTGCTCGCGGGTGCGGCATTCATCCGGGTACCGAGAAGCGCCTTATCAGAGAGCACCAGAACGGAGGAAATTGCCGACGGGGATCTAAGTTCACGCTTCCCCGTGCCGAATTTCGAGCCTGAATATTTCCAGAGAGCGTGCCGTACCCGGATGAAGACGGAGCTCGGCAGTAAGTAGCCGCCCTAATTGGAGCGAGGCATAGTGCACCCGTTAACGAGCCATGTCGCTAATATTATTTTCGAATGCCCGGCAAATTAAGAAACTAACCCAACGAAAACGTAGAGATAATAGCCAGTGAGTCCCCCCTTAACAATCCGACCGTCGAACAACATTTCAAGGGCAGTTTTGCAGCGCAAGATCGACAGATTCTGCCAAGCACCGACACCGCCTTATTCTCATCCTCTCTAACTGGCTGCAGGCGCTTTTTCTCTCATGCCTATTAGAGCATTTGCAAGGTAGCCTCGACAACATCGTAAAGATTGCAATGCGCGGGACTTCGGTGTTTCTTGCCCTAGCGGCCGCCGCAGCCGCGACCTCCATCCCACCCTTCGACGCGTCGGTGATTCCCTCCTCGCGCATTCGCGGGCGGCAAGCGACGATCCCGAAGCCGACAGCAAACCAATGCAGTCAGAACCAATACCTCGGGGCGCAGCTCTGCGGCGACCAGAACGAAACATGGACCAACCAAACCTTACCTACTCTTGAGGGGTGGTTCTGCTGCTTTCAGATTGACCAGGAGCCGGTTCTTACGTGAGTAGTTGCCTGGCAGCTGATACATGATTGGCTTCCCCCTCCCTCCTTCCTTTTATTTTCCCCAGACTGACTCGCTCGGCGCTTTGCCGACGAATTGAAGTGGTTGGGTCAAAATAGATCAGAGCGGAGGCGCGGTTGAACGGTGCATGCTGTGGGAGGAGTGCCAGCCTTTGTTCGGTTAGACCGAGAGGGCAACCGGGGTGCGTGTAATTTGTTGGTCAGGCAACTTGGAATGAAAGATGTCAGGGAGTGGTAAATTGCGCCTGTAAAGTCCGCTTTAAGAGCCTAATTATACATTCCAGTTGGCTCATTCTCTATTATTTTGTGTCCATCTGTTCTTTCTATGCAATCTTGTACTTCAACCAATTGTAATTTGGCAGAGCCTTGTATGAAGCACTGTGACAGATGAAGACCGATTAGATGATATATGAAGGGATTAAATAGACAGCCGATGGAAGGCGCTGTCGACGTTAATACCAGTGCGAATCCGATTCACTAAGATTCAGCAATCAATCGAATACCTGCATCGACCTATTCAACATATAATCGATGGCTTATGCAGAATTTTCGAGTTACACTACGGGGAAAGGCGGTAAGCAGCTATTTTGGACCTACCTTTAAGAATTCACAATTCAGATGTCTGGCCGGAAGATTTGATATTATCATTTGCCCCCTCTCCGAGGCATTCTTCTTCAACAACTTGAAGATTTATGAATCGTAACTCAGTTTTAGCCTGTGTGACAAGTTGGGCGCGAGTTTAGTGCTTAGTTGCCAAACCCATGTACCGATCACTGTTACACATACTCGCGTGTTACAGTGATCGCGCAGCGGCAACCTTCTTTATATCTAGGGACTGGTGCTTCTTGGTGTCTCCCATGTTGCTGCGGATGACCCGTCGCAGAGATAAGATTTGCGTTTCTGACCAGCCATCCTAGAGGTTTCTTGAAATTGTCATTCCCATCTTCCCACCAGAGGCAGCTTCATATAAACGCCACTCCATACCTATATCCCTGAACATTTACAAATACTTGTTCCTCTGTAGACGGTGAAACATGGAGCGTCACAAAGCAAAACAAATGAACAACACAAACATGAAATCAACGAAACTGTAATGTTGCACAGACCTCCAAGCACGCGAGTGTCTACGATCTCAAAGAGCAGGTGTGGTGACAAATATCCCAAACGCTCTCTCGGCTCGACTCCATGAACTAACACTCAGTAGAATTGAAAGAAAGATGGCCAAGGCGCGAATATATCTGCCTCTGTAAAGGTTGATATTCAATAAGTACAGCCTAGTCTCGCAGACGTGCACATTGGGCCGGACCGCGACCGAATTGCGCGAGCCCAGCATGAGTGAGAGCCAAGTTTTGGCAAGTGCTGTCTGCTATTCACGATCGTCGCCTATTCGTTGACTTGTTTTCATTCGATTTTCTGGTAAAACACCGAGATAAACCGGCAGACCCCGAAATAGTCGAAATTTAGGATGGGGAACCCTCCAACTTTTATTATTTCTTGACGCGGTATAGCATGGGGCTGTTCTTGCAGATCTCTCTCTTCCTCTTCCTGGCATCCAGCGGCTATGGCCCAGGCTAAGCCCAACCTGGCCCCTCTTTTTCTTACAGCGTAGACGAGCGCTACGGCTTGAAACATGAAGAAGAGGAGATGAAAAACGTTCTGCCAAGTAAGGGTCCGTGTGAAACATGTCGCCCGCTCCACACGCTTGTCTAAGATCTGTTATCTAGATCTTAATTACCGATACGAGGTTATGCTGCGTAAAGAAGAATAGGAGTTGGACTGTTCGGGACCTGGCAATTTTGGCAGTAGCAATCACGGCACCATTTGGGAAGGTCGGTGCGCTCCTGTCTCCTTGGCGTGGAATTTTTGTGGTCCCATTTTCCGATGGGGCCAATAGAGGTCACAATGTAACCATCCGTGTCTCGAAGCATTGATGCGCCAAGCGCCCCCGATCCAGCCGAATCCACTCACCACTCCACTCAAACCACTAAGAGCTTCATAGACAGCGACACGCGGCTCCTCAGAGGGTTTTGAGACTAATCCTGTTTTGGTACTGCCCCTGAACCTTGCCCTCCAGTGTGTCTTCCCCTGAACCTTATCTTTGATTTGGTGTGCTATTAATACCGCATGGCACCAACATTTGGGAATGGGTCAGTGGAAGAGGCTTCGGGTTCTTTTCTCCACCATTCTGCCCACCCGGTTTCAATTTCTTGCGCCTCGCTTGTGCGCCTGTATTCAACCGTTTATAAACTTCCTCTGGGTTCACAATTAATTAAGCTTCTTTAAAGTTCCAGGCGCGATGTTTTCGATATTACTTGTGTCCCTGCTGAGCGCCGCATCTGCGGCAGCAGAATCAACCGCATTTTCATATTTTGAGAGCGGTTCCATCTTGTACAATGGCTATTTTGATCGGGCAACGTGCTCGGTGGACGCAAGCCGTTCGGTGAACGCGTCAGCGCCGGCGGCGGGGGAGTGGATGCCGTGGTCGCACAACGGCCTCTGCCAAACAGCCCCCGAGGATGACAAGAACGGCAACGGGGGTAAGAACTACTGCCTCTACTCTAGCTCGTCGTTCGGCGGCCGGCGCGGCATCTCCATCGTCACGACACCCGAGCGGGCAGCCAAGCTGGCGAAGCGGACCGCCTTCAACAGCAACCCCCGCCGGGTTGCGCCGCAGCCCAGCTACCCGCGCGACAACCCGCCCTTCGCCGCGGGCGAGATCCCGGGTAAAGGCATCGGCGTCGTCGCGACGCGGCACATCCAGCACGGCGAGGTCATCCTGGCCAACACGCCAGCCATCATGGTCGATCACGCAGCCATTGATGACCTCGGCGACAACTTCCCCTACGACTTCTTGGTGCCGGCAATCGGGAACCTGCCCCGCGAACACCGCGAGGCGTACCTCAACCTGTCGCATCACCGCGAGGCAAAAGACGAGGCAGGGAGGATCAATGGGATTATGAACACCAATGCGTTCGACATCAACATCAGGGATGGCGAAGAGGGTATTTTCTACGCCGTCTTCACCGAGAGTAGGTCTCGCCAGAAAATTTTTTATTCCTCCCTGGATGCCATCCTTTCTGTCTCGAATCCCACACGATATCATTGACTCTTTTTCCGAATCACCAATTCGCCCCTTTCGCTTCCCCCATAGTCATGGCAGCGCATACATGCTAACAAGTATCGCTTTAGTTTCTCGGCTGAATCATGACTGCCGCCCGAATTGCGATTACTACTTCGACCACGACACCCTGACGCACACCGTCCGCGCCACACGAGACATTCACCCAGGCGAGGAGCTTACCATTACTTACATCAAGTAAGCATCCCCGCACCCAATTGAACGGGAATGTGAAGCAAGAAGATCTTTCAGACCTAACTAAAAATTACCTTTTCTCCCGCGGTGCAGCCCCATCCAGCCCCGATGGAAGCGCGTCCGCCGCCTCAAGCGCAACTGGGGCTTCCCCTGCAGCTGCAAGCTCTGCATGCGCGAGCAATCCCTCGTCCGCGAATCCGACGCGCGCATCGCCGAAATCATCGACGTCCGCGACCGGCTCAACGCCGAGGACCCGGCCCCGGGCGAGGTGCCGACGCCCGACATGGCGGAGCTGCTGCTCTCGCTGTACCAGCTGGAACGGCTCAACGGGTACATCTACCGGGGCTACTACCACGCCGCCATCGAGCACAACGGCGTCGGCCGGACGTGGAAGGCGGTCCAGCACGCGCGCAAGGGCGTCGAGTGCGGGCTCATAGCGGCGGGGACGAGGGACTGGCGGGTGAGGGAGATGCAGAAGCTGCTAAAGGACCCGACCAAGCATTGGAGCTGGGCGTATCGGATGAAGGGTGGGGAGTCAAATGAAGGCGAATGACGGAAAGGGTCTTGCATGAGTCGGAGGAATTCTTTTAGGGGTGTTTGCTGCCCCTTCTGCAGCAGGCTGCTACGAGGCTCTTTCAATGGGGTGGGGGTCTAGCCATTTTCATCGCGATTTTTTGCTGATCGGAAGGCGAAAGGGGCGTTTGAATTTTCTCTTCGTGTATTGAAAGACTGTATATCAATAATAGGACTGTGTGTACATTCACCTCATTCCCTTCAATTTTCCTTTCTTAATCGTAGTGATGGACGGATGTCGTTGAAGCGCGGATATTTTATTCCTTTTTTGGCGGACAAACCCTGTTGCGTTTTGGCTTGGCGCTCATCGAGCAAAAAAATTGATTGGCCAAGAAGTCTAGATCCTCTTACGTTTTGGCAGATCGACTGGTTCGCCATTACGCCATCCCGAGCATTACATGCATGAGTCGATCCTTCTGCGGTTAAAAAAAGACCGAAGAGTGCTTTGGAGACGCTGAACGTTGATCGTCAAGTGACACTGTGACAGGGATTGTCCTCATGTTCGCGATGACTTTAACTCGCCTACTACGACGTCCCGTCACGTCAAGCCTGTCGACACTTTTTGGTCTATGATGTCACAATTCCAGGAGCAGCGAAGGCTGGAGCCGAAACAGAACAATCAGGTATCCTGTTAGTAAATGCAAGTAAATCTCACGAGGCGGTTAATCATCGGATAAATAATCCCCCTTGAACACTGGGAGCCCCTATTGTCTAGGTGCTAAGAATGTCGCTATCTCCCTACTTGATCCCAAAGCCTATTCCACTAAAATAGAGGTTTCCACTCTGGCCGTGACAAGTTTTCGTATGCCTGGGAAAGTGTGTCGAACAAGTTGAGTTTATTAATGAAATCAAGCTCCGACAACCGACCTGCACGGCCAGCATTGCACCAGGCTCGGAGCAAATAAGCCGATTTCGGGCCGCATCTTCATGCTTAAAATGCGCCGGTTGGTTCAATCTTAACCCTACCTCAAACGTCGGGTCAAGCCGTAGGGCATGAGTAGTGAGGTTATAGCCTTCCACTCTGAGCCAGTAGAAGTCTCGAACTCCACATTCATCTCCACGCTGCATGGGCAACGTTGGACATATTTTCGATGAGCCGGTGGTGCTCCGCGGGGCGCGGCGAGTTTTTAATCCGCTGGCGGCATCTGGACCTATTCTGAATTGATTTGCTGCCATGGCTCGTCCCGCTCGTGGATCTTTTCATCTCGAAATTCCAGGCACGCAGTTGCGGCATCGAGTCCTCAGCGGAGCTAACGACCAACGAAGCAGGGAGTCAATGGCATCGATCACGGAGATTTAACCCGCCATGTTGGTCCTGCCGTCTGATTTTGTCGCGGCTCCTGCAACATTGGTCAAAAGACTTGTTGGCCTGGCAGGTAAGACGACAGAACATGATGAAGATGCTTGTTGGGCTGTTAATGGGGGTTCGAATGAAACTCGATGGTAAGTGGTCATTTGTTTGTGCTCTCTTGGATTGGACGTCATCGCACATCGTCTTGAGCAACGTCACATCAAAATCTGGTTTCGAGGTGGTACTATGATGATGACCGGAGACCCCAATAGGTGAGTAATGACTTGTGACTTGGACGTAGGAAATGGCAAAGATTGGCGCAACTCGTTCGCAGGAAGAAACCGCAGCAGCATGTTTTCAAAGAGGTCCATTGCATCCTCTCCATAGGAGACTTTGTAGATTTCCAAGTATATAAGAACGGAAGACTTCCCAGATAGCATTTCCAGGATAATTGTAGCCAGACCCTAGCACCATGGCCGTTTATTAGTATTCGCGATTTCAATGTCTGTTTTAAAATCTTGTAATTCTTATCTTTGCTTATCACTTCTATTTCCATCATTATCTGTGCCCTCTCTATGTCTAAACGAGTCCAAATCACACTTTGTTGTACCACCGGGTATTCTTTTCATCATCAATCGAAACCACCATCACATCGGTAGTAGACGCAACGTCCTTCTCAGCCTGGATGGTGGGCATAGCATCCTTCGCCTTCAGAATCCTCCGCCCGTTCCTCAGCCAGTGCACAGTGACGTACCCGAGCACGTACAAGAACCCAACGAGCGGCACAACGTACGAGATCCTCGTCCCCGCCGCGTCTGCAATCGCCCCTTGAATGGGCGGGAAGACTGCACCACCGCTGACGCCCATAACCAGAATGCCAGCACCGCGCCGGGTGTGCGGGCCGAGGTTGGCGGTCCCGAGGGCAAAGATGGTAGGGTACATGGGCGCCTCGAAGAAGAAGATGACGATCAGCATAATGACGGCCACGGTGCCCCTGCCGACGCACACAAAGACTGTCAGCCCGATGGCAAGAACTCCGTACACCATGAGCAGAAAGTCCGACTCCAGCACCGTCGCCAGGGCCGTGGCGATGAAGCGTCCCACCGTGAAGGTGATGAGCGCGTACGACAGCATCTTGGACGCCTCGGCGTCGGTGAAGTGCGCGTTTTCGGTCGCGTAGTTAATGAAGAAGGCCGCGATCGACACCTGCGCGCCGACGTAGCAGACCTGGGCCACAAAGGCGGCTATCATGTTGTACTGCCGGTACAGGGGGCCGGCGGCAGCCTGGGCGGCCGACTCGTCGTCCTTGGCCGTGGCGGACTCGCTCACCTCGGGGAGCTTGGTGAAGAGGAAGAGCAGCGCGACGGCGGCGCCGGCGCAGGAGACGCCGAGGTAGACAAACTGCACCGAGGTGAGGTCGTTCGAGCCGCCGCCGAAGAAGAACTTGCTGGCGATGAGGGGGCCGATGAAGCTGGCGACGCCGTTCCAGCTCTGGCAGAACTGGAGGCGCGCGCTGGCGGTGGACGGGTTCCCGATGACGACGGCATAGCTGTTGGCCGACGTCTCCAGCGTGGCGAGGCCGCAGGCGATGACAAAGGTGCAGGCGCAAAAGCCGCCAAAGGAGGCGCGGCGCGTTTCCGGGGTCGAGAAGTGGGCGGTGGGCCAGAAGAGGATGGCGCCGAGGGAGTAGAGCGAGAGGCCGAGCAAGATGGTCAGCTTGTAGCCGCGGCGCTTGAGGACCTCGGCCGCGACGGGGGAGAAGAGGAGGTAGCCACCACCAAAGTACACGACCTGCAGACCCGTGGACTCGAGACGGGAGATGCCAAGGACGGTTTGGAAGTGCTTGTTAAGGACTGTTCCTCTGCGTTAGTACAATCCCTTCGGCCGATTTGATATGTTACACGTCCGTGTTGTGACTTACCATCGAGCAGGCCATAGCTGAAACCCCAAAGGAAGAATAGTGAGATCACTAACGAAAGGGGGAAGATCAAGGCTCGTCCGGTGAGGTAGCCACCGGTGAGTTGGCCGGTTGGGATTGGCGCTGCGCCGCCAGGCATCTTGTATTCGACAACGGAGGATAACCAGAGAGGCCGATGATGCCAAAGGACCTTTGCACGAAGGCCGGGGTTGTTTGTTGACAAGTGCGGAGTTAAATCCTGAATGAGTCGCTAGAGTTGATGATAAAATTTAGGTTGCGACAGGCAAGGCGTATCGAGTCAGGGGATAGATGGAAGGGTGAAAGGAGCTTGGAAGTGAATGTGGTTTGTTATAATGATCATGATGGACAAATGACTGAGGAATCCCGACGATTTTATACCCATTTCTTATGCAACCGGAGTAATACCTCCACGACCTGAGAAACCATCAAAGCTTGAAGACTGCTCTTTGCTATCGGGAGAAATATTTTCGCAGATGTTGAGATGGTCCTGCAGCACTATGCAGATCCTCGCTTCGGCCACGAGGATACCACATGGCAAATGCACCGAACCCATCGCCTTTGGCCAATCGTGTTCATCCTCAATAATCCCATCTTGACTGGCATCTCAGATGCAGACGAGTGAACTGCAAGACTTTTCTGAATATTGATGCGCGGAAAGAACCCCGCGCGCATTTGCGGCCGCCTCTTGAGATCTGGTGGATGCTTCTATGCCGGCGATGCGAGTGGGCGGGGAATCGGCACTGTGGGGAAGGAAATGGGGCCGTACATCTGGCCGTTTTTGTCGAGGCACGGGCCTGCCGACGTCCCATCGCGCTCTCCTATTGGCTGATAAGGGGGTGCCGAAAGCTATCCCCAAAAGGGAAAGGCGCTAGAAGCTGCAGGGGAAGTACGCTAGAAAACATGGTTGCGGAGAGGAGTCGCCAGAAGACGGAGCGATTTCTCACCGCGTCGTCCTGTTGGCCTGGGGATTGGCGGAATGAAGACCGGTGAATTAAAAGTGACGCCCGCGATTCCGCAAGGCTCTCCGTATGAAGCCGGTGTCTTTTCCATAAAGCCGTAATGGTGCTGGCACCTTTGATGGCGTGTATGGTCCTAAATTACTCCCACTTTATTGGCTAGCCGGAGTGTACCGAGCCAATCATGACGGGATCCATTACGCTGGCTCTGTCCAGGGAAGTACGTGCGTGCATTTTGATACCTGGGTGTTCTACAAGGTAGTGTGGTTTGCACTGTTGCATTACGCACCGATTGCCCTCTTTGGCCCCCACCCAGCTTCGGCCGAGCTCACCCTCTCTCGCTGCTATGGCTCAGGTTCGCTCAGGACATGATCAGGGAAACATTCGAAAGCAATTCTGTACGCCTCTAGGGGGTGAAAATAAAACATATCAGTTTTGCAGGGGCTCTGAAAGGGACTAAATCTTGGCAGTAAGTGTCCCAGAACTAGGCCCCGTTCTATATTATTTAAGGACCCCGAAGGCTTCGAGAGTACTTGCCATTCATCAAATTCTATAGGACCCAGTTTTGGTCCACTTTTGCTTCTTTAGAAATCCAATCTCCTATTTTCAGCTTCTCATTTTAAGTACAGTATGAAAGTTACCGATTCGATTCTCTGTTGGTCTTCATATGTTTGCTTTCTACCGAAACTGCGTCTAGAAGGCCAACCAAAATCCTAATTTTCTCTCTCATAGCTTCAAACGTTCGAAAATACAAACTCGAGAGTGCTTCCTGCTCTCTCTGATCAGTGAGAAGCAACAGGTCAAACTCTCATACCTGTAAGATCCCGCAAGTCCCGGCTCAGGCAGCTGCACCGCGAGAGCTACAGCTAGAGCGACTGGGCCAATACTGCTGCCCGACCGATCGATGTGAAGTCTCGTCACATGTAAAACACAAGAGATGTCTCGTAACCAATGAATGAATAATCTATCTCGACCCTGATCCTATAACGCCGGTCCATTGGTCTCACGAAGTCTCCTTGGTCCCTTGTGTCCTGATGCCCGTGGTACCGTCATCCCTTTTTCCTTGATTTCTTGAACAGTCCGGCCCTCGGATCCCCCGAAGAAAAGGGGCGCTGGCCAGTCAGTCATCACGTGGCCTTCAGTGACTAAGCTACAGACCTCCTTCACGATGAGCCAGGGCACGTAGTACCGTGACAAGGTCAACAGAGGTAGGCATGCAGTGCTGCTCCACTGGCTAATTCTCGGGCCTCGGCGAATTATACATTTGAGAAATTCAAATATCGGAAGAATAAGTATCATGTGCGGGAAAATAGATTTCGCACAGTTAAATCAGGTTTGTGCGTCCTAAACATTTCTGTAGAGCTTACTAGAGAGGAAGCCAGTTCGCTCTGTCACCGGTTAGACTTTGGTAAAGGGCACCAGCGATGCCGATAGAGAGCATCATCAGTGGATAGTCGCGGACGGGACGGGCCAGCGCTGCGACCCACTGGCGAGGCCCGTGCGGCCTCGCCTTCAAGTAGTCTCTGATGGAGTAGTTCATTTCGTTCACCTTTTTCTCCTTTTCTCCTTTTCTCCTCAGCTTTAGGTAGACAATCCAAAGCCCCCATTTAGTGGTATCACGACGGCCAAGAACGTTACACGCTCCTAGGTGTAAGAGGCACACTGTTTCGTTTAGAGTGTCCCGGGGGGCCGAGCTTTGGGTCCCGTAATACTCGGGCCAATACTTTGTCCCCCTTTCTTCTATATTAAAACAACAAGAATATGTTCCTGCAAAGTGAAGGGGGCAGCTGATGCCCAGCGGGACCGCTGTACAACAGTCACAGTGGGTTCGCAGTTTGGTCACTGGACGTTCGCAGTCGCTGCGCTCCGGGGAACGTCGGGGTCATAGTGTATCCAGACTGATCGCTGGGGGGCCCCAAGGAGAATAGGGCGCCCCGGGTTTACGTATCCAATCTCCCGCGTCTGCTGCACGGTTATTTCACCGCTGCTTCGCCGGTGCCCACGCTCCGAGGGGCGACGCTTGACATAATCACCTAACAGTTGTACAAGATCGACATCCAACCTACGCTCATGATGAGTCTTCTTGGGCTGATGAGAAGGACGGACAGGCAAAGTATTTGCAAATAAGGCGACGGATAAGGGGAGATACGTCTAATGGCCGTTAAAACATGTAAATTCGTATACTAAAGATCTATCTATATCTTGTTGCAAAACCATGCCATTATATGACGGTGTATTGTGTCGATAAATTGAATTACCGGTCCTTGTAGAATCTAGCAGATATCATAGCCATTTCAGCTCATCGAGGGTCTAGTATCTCTGTGTCTTTGTTGAGGTCTATACCTTGTTGTGCTAATCATAGTAGGGAGTAGTTCGCCCAATCGGCTATTGGTTTTTTAGGAGAATCACGGCATTATATCGATTCTATAGGAGCGATTATGTCTTCGTGCTGTCACTGGCTTCATATATTTCGTGCTAATAGTTGGAAAATTGCTCGAGTCAACGTGGGTATACCGTCGTTTTACGGTTCCCATCATCTTTGGCATCCACTATGAGCCGCCAAGTCGAACAAGATCTTGTGACGCTGCTAATTTCGAGTTCTCTCTTATTCGACAACTGTCCCTCAAATCAAGTGTTCTTACCTTTTCCACAACTAAGCTATAAGGTAGCCTACTTATAAGTAACTTGCACATTACCGGGGAGCGATTTAAGCCCTGGGAAAAATATCAGAAAAGAGTGTCACTTTGAGGATCCCAGGGATGCACTCACAATCTCCACCTCTGCCCACGTCTTCACCTTCCACCTGTGTCTTCTTGGTACATGCGGCGGCATCTGTACTCGACTGCGTCTTCAATGCAGGGCAGAGGTCATTGACGCAGTTATTTCCCAGAACCGCGTCCATGCCGCGCTGCAGGGCGTCGTCCTTCCAGCCGAAGAGGTAGTCTCCGTGCTGGCCGTGACCGATGCTGTACGCACCCGGGTTAGTAATTGCAGATCGGGACCATTAGTCGACTGACTCTGGGCGAACAGAAGGTAAAGCTGGGGGCCTCTTACGGATCGCCAAAGCTGTAGACAAAAGGCTGCTTTCCACCCTCGAAATACTTAGGGTTATTGAATTGCTTCGTATCCCATTGAATCTCGTACATGAGCTGTGGGATCCGAACGGGGTGCGAGCTAGGACAGGCATCGTTGGCGAGAACGTTTTTGCTTGGGGAGTAAGCGACGTGGCTTCTGTGATCCGGGGTGTCGACGGTCTTCCCGTCCCAGCACGAGGGGAAGATGATCGATGCCCGGATCCCTCCAGGGCACACCTTGGTTGGAAGCTCAGAGGTGTCTCTAGAATCGCATGGAGCACCGCCGGCGCCATTGCCATTGCAGCGGTGGCAGATTCCACGAAAAGTTCCGACCTTGCTGCGGAGCTGTGGGTCTCCGGCAACCATCCGAAATCCCTTTTTATAGTAGCGTTAGAAGACACTCCTCTGCTTTCAATGTGGGGGATTCTTATGTCTCTTTACAGGTTTGAAAGCAACCGTCTTTCCGTTCCCGCCGTAGGGGCTCATGTAGTAAATGGTTAGACCGCCGCCAATCGGTTGTCTCACACCGTCAACACCCGTGAAGCCATACTGCTGTGGCACCATCTTGTACGAGCCGTTCTCAGGAGACCTGAAGTACAAGCTCGCGGTCCAGTAGTTACTGAAGTCTTCCGAAAAGGTACACGAGGTGCAAGTAGACGCTGTGGATGGGTCCATGACGGTGTGATCCATCTACAAGCTATTGTCAGTCACATATACTGATGCCAACCGCTGGTGGGAAGCGCCATTTTCTCGTACAGAAGCATTGAACGAGTTTCCTCCCACGATCTGGTGCGTATGCGTAGACGGACTGATGCCCGGGTTGACGATAGGGTCGATGCGCTCAATAACAAGCTGAGCGCAACCAAATCGTAGTAATTTGCCAACGTTGACGTTCTGAGCGACGGCATCGCGCGCCAGGAGCGCTACGACGGCGACGACGAGATACTTTCGCAACATGCTGACTGAAGATGGTTTGCAGTAACCTTGCCACGAGGCAGACGACAAGAGCCCAGGTCGATAGAAGTGGATGTGCCGACGGTTAAATAAAATTTACCCCAAGCAAAAGGCCCAGCGATCGGCAGCTAGCGGAGTCCATGGCTGTCTAGAAATCCCCAGTTGAGGAGAGGCAGCCAATTGGGATAAATGAAGTGCTCCCCTGCAATTATAGATCCCATACTATCATTTCAATCTTTGATTACATGTTTTCGGTAGCGACCTGCATCATTAGGGTGGATGCCGGCATTGCTTTCCCCGCGATGCAGTGGACTTAGTCTACCTGATAAGGTGTGACAAAAAAAGATATGGTACTAATACCAAATTAGACATGCTCGGGCAAGAACCATAGACTTTCTTAGAGCGTCCGTGCTTAGATTTATTGGCCAGGTGGCCGGCTACGTCCCATTCGCCACCCATTATTCTGCAATTCGACATCAAACTGCCAAAACTTGTCCACATCGACCAAAAAAAGCACCTCTCATCAGTGGCCTCGAGATCCAGCTTCAGAACTCCTGCCTGACTGATCTTCCCGTGCTTGTGATCCTATGAATGCCTCAAGCCACCGCGGACGCGCAGAGGCACCACTTACAGCCGCCCGCCAGCCTTACTCTGTTAATTATATAAACCTTAGTTCTTATATAAGAATTGCTAGGCCTATATTGAAATTAGGACGGATGTCCTGCCTGGGCCGGAAGCCCGGTCTCTTGACAAGGGAAATATGCTCTATGAGCCTCGGAGTGATCCATTGATATCACACAATTGAGAGAGCTGGAAGCTTTCTCTGATCAGCCGGCCGCAGCAGGTCGATTGCTCATATCTGTAAGATCCTGTGAACCCTGACTCCTGCAGCTCTACTGCGCGAGATACAGCAGAACGATTGATCGAATACTACCGTCTGATCGATCAATGAGGACTCACACAGTCTCCTTAGTCCCTGATGCTTGTGAAGGGGACCGACTCTCACAAAGAAGGGATAGAGAAAAAGGAGAGGATCGCGGCAAAAGTCACAATCGGCTAGGTAGGCACCAAAGGGTGGCTAGCGATGGTCGGCCTCTATTGGCATAAGACTGATTCTTAGGGATCCCTCCAATAGCTTGGTAGGGCACCTTCCTAAGACCTAAGTACTACAATCTGGTAGGCTCATAAGCCCTTAAGACTCATCTGGTCTCTGGGCCGAGACCCACAGCATCCTTAGAAGCTCGTGCCGACTTCCACCATCCACAGGTGTGATAATGCTTCCACAGCAAGCCACACGGCGATCCTATAGAACCTTGTGCTGGAAGCTCAACAAATAGCACGGTACTGGATTAAGTGCCCGCCAAAATTAGGACCAAGAGCCTACTTTGCAGGGATTGAACCGCTTAGTTAAGTTAGCGAAGGTCACAGTTACGAAGCAGTATATGTATTGCGATATATAGAGGATGAGAACGCAGTCTACATTCAAAGCACATAAAAAAATACATAGCTTGCTTGGTATGTAAATTCGTGATACCTGCTATGAGCTTTGAAATTCCGTTGCCTGATCTATGAGCAACCTAACTTCAGTTGCCTATGGATGCAGATTTTGAATATATCCGTCGATTTTACTGCAGCGCCTCGCAGTGATCTCTTTTAGCCTGTTTATTACGGTTAGCTCACTCTAAGGATACTATCTGCCTCTCAGCTGACCTACTCAGCCTTGTTGCTGATGGCTCTTTTTTCTACTTGAGCGACAATCCTCTCCGTACGCTTCTCAAGTTCTGTAGTCCTGTCGTGAAGCTCTGAGATGGCGTGTTCAAATTCAGGTTCCAAGCCATGAGCAACTTGACTCTCTGCGGCGTTGTGAATCGAGGCCTGGCCCGACGCGATCTCGTAGTCTGGCGGCATATTGTGATCTCCAGACCACAACCAGGCAATCGGCTCCATACTAGCTTGGTTCGTGATGTCATCTCCAGAGTTGAACATATTTCAATAGAGATGATCGTTGAAGACGTGTTGCCAATCGTCTTCGAAGGCCATGAAATCCATGTTTGTATGATCAAAAATGTACAAAACGCGTAGTGGCTATATGGTTCGGCTCTGCTATAATTTGGTAGCTATGAGTTTGTAGTTGAGTTATGCTAATAAAACTATATAGATTATAAGTGAAAAGCAATAGTTGCAATGATTTCAGAACAGGTTACTGAAGTGGACCCCTCGTTACGGAATTTTACAGATCCGAATGAGCTTAGAATTGAGCCCTGTTTCAAATAGTAAGCCCCATTTTTGGCCCTCGTCGCCCTAATTGAGGCTCATGCTGGCTCCGTGACTTCCGATTTCCATTTTTATCTAGCTCAGTTCCGTGGCTAGTAATTCGAAAGGACTTCCAACTCCCTCTCCCTTCTCAAATGGAACCTTACGTACTATAGCAACGATGTGTTCGGCCCGTGGCCTTCTTGATCGCATCGGTAAAAATTACTCTAAACGTCCCAACTGTCTGAGAAAACTTATTGGGCATCATGCCGTGCAATTGAAGCTTCAGCGGAGCCGATAGGAGGGATCGGGCGGTGTATGGCTAATGGAACCTGGGCTAGTGTGTGGGGTGGCGGAGGCGCAGTGTTCAGTACCGCCAGAAAGACTGGCCAACTCCAAATACCCGAGGACACCGTTGCCGCTGTGTCTGGAGTTTTTACAATCCTAACGTTGGTAGACGAAACACACGCAGGCGGGCCGGAGAACTTTCGTGTGGCGACGGCTCAGGTCAGATTACGCACGCCATGTTCATCTGAATATATTCGGGTTGGCACCGCTATTCCTGCTTTGTATAGATGTGGATCTTGTCCGATATGGCTCTAATGTGAACAGATAAGGATTTTCTGAATCATGTTAGGTCATGGAGATAGTCCAGGTATATACTAGCTATGACTAATAAAGGGGATTCCTGTTTTGCTTGGGATATTAAATTGCACTATATGTATAATAGTCTTCAAATTACCGACCTATATCCAACCCCTGGAAGAGTATTTGGAAGCTTGGTATAATCCTTTCGAATCCCCCCAAAAGCTAGCTAGTCTCGCTATGCGGCTATTTCCTTATTGATACAGTTACAGCCCGAGGAGGTGCAGCAGACCCTGCTCACAAGGTTTCCTCGCTTCACGACGCTCTGTCAGGCGCAGTCTAAAGCTGCGGCCGCAGACGGCTGCGATCAGCTGGCTATTACGGCTGACGAAAGTATGATTCTAGCTGCAGCTGCTGAACTACCGTCTGAAGACACCATGGCAGTTATAGCAATCAGGACTACAGAAGCGGTGTTCCGACTGCAGAAGCTGAAGATGCTGAAGGTTCATCATATTATAGCCTCGTAATCTTCTCTTTGCATTTAGTTCTACGGTTTTCCCAACAACAGATTGAACGCAGACACTTCAGACGCTTCTTCAGACACAATGCACACAGTCATTACATTCTTTACAAAATCGGGCGTAGCAGTCTCACCACGCCCGATAAATTATGGATGTGGGCAAAAAGGAATTGTTATGAATAAAACAGAACCACTTCTAGGCCAAATCGGCGATTGAGTGGAGAAGACGAAGTATATTAGCATAACATCAGCGCTGCCAGCCCATTGGTTGGCGCTTCATTCATCGCTTAGTTCAGCCGCCTTGCGGACTTCCCTCTCCTGCTTCTCAAGCGCAGTGTAGACCTTATTTTTCTGTCTCTAGTGATTGATTTTTCGGTCAGGGAATGTTTCAGACATGTAATGGTAGCTGCTGAACAGAGACCCAAAAGCTCGTAGCGTCTGGGACAATGCGGGGGGATGCTTACTCCATTCAAATGCGATGGCAAGAAAGCCTCAACTCCCTGGCTACTTGTGCTACTCTAAAATAAGTCAGTAAATAATTGGCAACCCAGACCCCATGCAGTAGTTCCATTTCATTTCCAGGTCGGGCGACCTAGCAATTGCGTGAGGCCAGCGGAACGATTAACCTACTCTAAGTTTTATTTTGTCGGGATCCATCCCCAGATCCTTCTGGAGAATGGCACGGATTCTTTTCGGGTTGGCATATCGGTGCTTGAATACGGTGTTTGGTTCCCACTCCGCGCCCTTATCTTCAGACATCGTGGATTTGGAAGTGAAACTGGCGATCCAGCCGAAGACCGAGGAAAGACTGAACCGATTCGACATGAAGAGAGATGGGGGAACCTTGGTTTTCAACTGGGCTCCTGGGGGGGCGTAGATCATGGAACGAAACACCAATAAATATTGGTCCGGATACCTTGGCGTCTGCCGGACAGCCTTGTCCAGGCAGCAACTATTGAAGATTTCTGAAGCCAGATGCACCTGCAGCGAGGCAGCAACTTTTAAGTCGGATGGTAAAGCCAGGTTTGGAAATTATTTCGGTCAGTATGCATTCTGATGGTGGGGGGAGGACGCGGACTTGCAGATATACGTAACGCTGTACAGCAGCCACGAAGCATGGATCTAGACAGATGCCTTTTCAACATCAAATTCCGCGATTGTATACTAATTGTCACCCATGGTCATGTAGCGATGGGGTAAGTAGACAGTTCATCGAATGGTATCATCAAATTCACCGACCAAGGTAATTTCCGAAGAGGTCATTGGCTCCGGCAACATGAAAGTCTATTGGTTGGTTTCTAGTAAGCCGTACTTGCATATGCATTGTCACTGGTGGATGGTCATCTTTCCTTTCCATTGGGCAATACCTGCAACATCGACGACTAAGCCCTGTTCTTTCGGTCTCTATATGTCCGGAATACATGCGGGGGGGACGGCGTGTTGTCACCACCGCAGAGGATGTACTTTCAGGAAGCAGCCGCCGTATCCGGCTTTTACTGCGTAACAGGGCGGCGATTGCTGCGCCATGTTCATGGAATGATAAGCAAATGCGACCTGGCGTGGCCCAGGTCCTTTAGTGTAAGTTGCAATTCGTGCTGCTAGCATGCCTCTCGAAACGATACAGGTTGTGAGGGGATGGATTAAGTGGATTTTCTACACGTTTTCGGGATAGGGGTCCGCAAGAAATAAGAAAAGCATATGTAATGGTAAGACACCTGGGAGGTGCCTTCCAACGACGTCGTCTCCAGGTCGTTTCAGTCGATCGAATACGTGTGGCGCGAGTCAAGTAACGCACAGAGAAGATCTTTCGTTCTATCTTACTCTATCGATAATGGAGTGGCTCAACGAGCGTCTAAATTTTAGTTCCGGTGATCTGAGCTTGCTGGAGTTTGTTCCGAGGGTGCCCTTCAGAGTGCACACTGTGAGTATCCGGAAGGATGAACAGGTATCCGCATATTTTTTCTCCCTATTTCACTCTCCAGATATGGCCCTCTTATTAACAAGGCAAATATCATCTCATTAACAAATACTTGATCATCCTACACTAATAACAACCTTTTTCATCAGGGTTCCTTCCAATTCAGCTCTGAGGACCACTTGGACGAAGAGAAGTATCTCCAATGGGTAGAAAACATAAAGGTAAAGCCTTTATCAAGAATGAATAAACAATCTTGGCTCTCTAGTTGAATCCTAGGCTGATGGTATCCTCCAAAGACTTTGTCCTCGCGAGGGACTTCCTTCCAGCCAGGGATTTACCTTGTTATGCACCCGCAGCTTCCTGCTGCGAACAACCCGGGATACAAGGAGATAGGATACAAAAAAGAAACATATAAGCATGTTTCCAAGCAGTTGTTTCAACACCGCTCTATTCTAGGTCTTATTCGGAGGATCTCGACGTCAATATTCAACTACAGAACTGTGAACTGGGACAGTCACCCTGAGCTCGGACCTGCCATTGGTAAGAGTTAGCCCGGATGGAGACTCTGGCCTCGCATAAATAGAGAATCTCCGTTAACTTGACCAATAGTGTACAACTGCAAATCCGACGATGAATCGCCAGCAGGGCCTAATAGCATGGCCATGTCCACAACCTGCTTCCCCGATGCCTCCCTTACATTTGCTATGCTATACGGTTGTACCGAGACGACCATTTCCGACGTCTCAGACTATCTCGAGCTCAGCGAGAAGTGGGGCCCGGCCTTGCACCACCCCCTGATCCTGCCTATGATCTTTGCCACGCTGGAACGTGGGCGGCTCCTCAACCAGCTGGAGCGCAGCGGAGACGGGCTCAGCCAGCGCATCATGGACCTCAAGATCCACCTTCGCGAGGATGATGACGACATCTTCTCAGCCGAGCCCCAGGGGATGCCCGCAAGGCTCGGGAGACCCGCCCGTCGGTGGTTCTTCAGGCGAGAGAAGGCCGGCAGCACCGAGTCCCGTCGCGGCAGCGATGAGAGACCGGCTTCCACTAGCACCAAGGAGTGCGAGGCGACGGAGCTGTGGATCCAGGTTAGCTCGTTGAAGGACGGGCTAGAGAGCTTTCGGGACCAGCTGCAGGGCATGCTAGAGCACTGCCGGTGGCTGACGAGGATGGCTGCTGGCTCGGATGATGGGGCGTTTCGGTTGGTGACCGATCCAGAAACGGGTGAGAAAGCGGAGAGGATGTTGGCTCACATGGTCGGGGAACTGGACTGCAAGATTCGAAGCTCAAAAAGTGTCCTGGGCGGAATGGTCATGGCGATGCAAGTGGTAGGTTTGCCCAAGATATGCCAGTCTCACGCCCCTTTATTTGGCCTTTATGGCTTCGGGTTTGAATAATGCCTTGCGCTAACGATCTCGACATCCAGGAGTGGAACTACAACACGAGGCGAGATGCGAAAGCCACAATCATCATTGCGAAGCGAACGAAGCTCGACAGCAGCCAGATGAAAACAATCTCGCGTCTTGGCATGGTTTTTCTACCTGGAACTTTCCTCGCTGTAGGTGCACCACGAAAAGCTCGGTAGCCTCTTGAGGGTTGTCTCTCGCATTGTACTTACGATCTTACAGACAATCTTCTCCATGTCGTTCTTCAAATGGATCCCTGAGGGTAGCAGTCATGTTGTTTCCCCCTGGATAGTCGTCTTCTTTATACTGGCTCTCCTCACAACGGGCCTGACGTGGTGGAGATTCGGCCTTTTAATGGCCGCTGAGGAGAAGGTCCAACAGGACGATATTGAGAGCGGGTTGGCGAGCGACAAGGCTTCAGTGGAGACGACGGAATTTCGCATAGTCGAGAAATGATGGAACAGGTGACACACTGAAACCTCAGGAGCAAGAGAATTGAATTGCGTGCACGGCGTCACGACGTGGTAAAAAAAAAAAAAAAAAAAAAGGCGGAGAAGAGTCTTCGAAACATCTAAAGTGGATTCAACCCAAGACAAGTTCAATCGCCAGGGAAGATCTGAGGATTCTGGTGGCGTGGGTTAGTGGAGAACGTATTACAAATCTGATGGTGCCTTCCATCTTTGGGCAACAGCTCGAATAATAAAGGGTGATTTAGAAGACTAATAGCTTCGGTCCCAGCGTATCTCGTTGGAATTCTAATAAGCTCGCGGAGAGGAGTCGACTGAATCCCCGACTTAGGTAGTCTATAAGACCTGATGGATATCAGGCAACCGACCAGAGCCCGCTGAAGCTTATCAAGTTTGCCACCAAGTTTGCCACCAAGGTGCCACACATTTTTCCATTTAATTCTTCCCAGGTGTTTTACAAGCAATAGTTGATATCTCCCTTAGAAAGTTTCCGTGGCGCCCATAATCTATACGTATTCGATCGCATCTGTCAATTGGAGAAGCCGGCGGTCAATATATAAATTCGAGGCAGGTTTTGACGTCCGACGGACACAGCCGTCCATGCTAGGAGAGAACCCCGGGAACACAACTAACTTGGAGCCTGAAATCTGACCCGAACTCGCGATGTGCCACTTCTCGCAGCTTCCTCCCATCGATGTATCTGCCAGCGATTATCTGAGGTTCGCCACGAGACGGATACGGGGTTTCGTGTTGTTGCCGCATCTTCGGCGCTGGCGACCTCGTGCTGCTGCGCGAATGCGAACCAAGCGAGCTAGTGGTCTTCCACGTTCGGCCACCAAGGCCGCACGATTGTGGCAGGGTCAACGACGAACCACAGTCATCTTGGTCGAAGGAAAGGACAAAGAAGAAGAAGAGGAAACGGTACACAATCCTGTCGATGGCGAACATTTGCGCAAAATAGCCAATTTTCTATTTCGCCTCTTGGGATGACATGGCGATTTGTTTGCTGCCGGAAGCCGAAACCAACAGGGAATGTGGGTCGGGGGGATGAACGAAACCCTATTATTTTGGTTAGCTGTGGCTAGCCTTCTCTCCCTGAAACTCCTCTGCGGCAGGGCAAGCGCATGTCTTACCATCTCCTAATATTGGTCGGCGAGGGGGTGGGAAGGGATGGGGGGCTCATTTGGGTTGCTGAAAGCAAATCATGCAAGCCAGCCACCCACCCGCCACAACTGGAACCAATCCTGGAACAACAAGATTACCACACTGCATCGTGGAGGGTGGGAGCCTTGCGAGTCTTTTGATGGACTTGTGTTTTTGAGGGTGCAAAATGGGCGGACTCGGTTTGGGGGTGACTTTCTCGATACGGGGGCTGAGGTACAGTCTTCAGGTAAAAATGACCGCAGAATTGTTCCGCTTCCTGCCTGTCTCAGCCAATATTGGCGAGGCCGTACCGAGTAACCACAATTGGTTGAATCCTATAGCAACCGAGATAACAGCCAACGGGGTCCGATTCCATCCGCCATTTCTCTCTGGAAAGCTCGAATAGAGAGAGCAGCTGCACCAGGCTCTCTCTTCACGAACAAAAAGGCGAGACCCCCAATCTTTTGGGCGGGTTATTCGGGGGATGTTGAGTCGATTGGTGTTCGAGCTTTGGTTTCTTTCAACGCAATCTGCTGCGAAATAGCTAAGATCCTGGGAATGTTAGTCACCTTTCTAAAATTTGGAGAGCGGCCCGTTCCGGCGACAGTAGGCGTTAAGTTCCTTGGTACCCAATGGTAAGCCAGGCCCACATTTTAGCGGTTGGCAACCTGCCAACGGGCTAACACGACTCAAATTTACAGGGCCAGCGGTTGACCGTAGCGGGGGACCACTGCGAGCCTCCGACGACGCCCGCCTGCACCTGCAGTTGCACCGAGCCAAGGTGTCAGTACCGCATTGGCTCAGCACGAGACCACGTCACAAGGAGGCTTCGAGACGCATCATTGTCGGACCTCATCGACGGCCGCAACCGGTTTGTTCCACGGGGCCGCCTTGTCGAGATCATCAATCAGGATGAAGTCCTCAACCACCTGCGTACCGTGTTTGGTCGACGAAATCCC
>Ga0247774_1000197_pt1 | contig 28881 bp, 19 predicted proteins | sample UWRJL001104B6_FD_179933 | JGI IMG/M metagenome (GOLD analysis project Ga0247774, IMG submission 179933) | Plant litter microbial communities from Arlington Agricultural Research Station in Wisconsin, United States - UWRJ-L001-104B-6 | ecosystem: Environmental > Terrestrial > Plant litter >...
TCCCTTGCCGCTACCCGTGGCACAGCGCATCGAGCTCGAGCGGCCGAGTGAGGGCAAGCTCAGCGTGCGCGTCGTGAAAGACAAGCATGGCCGTATCTCCTCGCCGCGCTCCATTGCCTGGGCCCGCACTGGCCCGGCTTGGAAGAGTGCCGAGCAGGCCTCGAGCCCAATCCGGGAGCTGAGCAATGTCCGTCGTCTCGCCTGAACACGGGCTGTCCGTGTTGTCCGTATCGCCAGAGCGGCGCGTGCTGGCACTGGTGCTGCCCGAGCTATTGTGTGAGCTGGCGGAAAAGCGGCTGCTTTTGGGTATGCAGCGGGGTAAGGCCAAGCCGCCTCTCGGCGTAGTCCTGGTCACGGCCGAGTCGAAGTCGGGCGCGTCTCGTGCCGCGGCTGAATCCGTTGCCGAGCAAAGGCCGGTCGATGCCACGGCCAAGTTGAGCGCCGTGAACGAGAGCGCCAAGCGCTACGGCGTGCGTGAAGGGCAAACCATTGCCGAAGCCTGCGCGCTCGTCGCAAACCTCGTGGTGCGTGAGGTCACGCTGGCTGAGGTGCATTCGACTTTGGGCTGCATTGCCGAGGTCGGGCTCAGCTTGGGCAGCACGGTTTCGGTGGAAGCGCCGGATACCGTGTGCGTCGACATTACGGGCTCTGCCCATTTGCAGGGCGGGGAACTCGCGCTGGGTTCGGAGTTCGCCAATCGCGTGCGCGCCATGGGCCATTCGGTGCGCGTGGCGATTTCAGAGGGCCCGCGCTTGGCCCGCGCCTTCGCCCATTGGTTCACGCCCAGCGCCGCTGATCCGGAAGATCGCGGCGTGTGCGTGGTGCTTTCGGAGCACACGGTGTCCGCATTTGCGGCTTTGCCCATCAACGCACTGCCGCTGCCTCCGGACACCGCGGGTTGGTTCGCGCGCCTGGGCGTGTTCACGATTGGTGAGCTCTGCGCGTTGCCTCGCCAAGCCCTGAGCAGCCGTCTGGGTGAAGCCGCCGCCAACGTGACCGAGCTGTGTGCCGGTCGCGATCGCGCGCCGCTCGTCGCCTATGTGCCCGAGCGCACCATCAGCGAGAGCAGCACTTGGGACGAACCCGTCACGGGCACTGAGCCGCTGTCGTTCGTGCTCGGTGGGCTGGTCTCGCGCGTCAGCGCTCGCCTGACCGGCCGCGGTGAGGCCGCGCAATCGCTCCTGCTCACGGTTGCCTATGATCCCGCCATCGCGCGCTTCCGTGGCGAAAAGACCGAGCTCGTCCTGCGCTTCAAGCTGGCCGCGCCGCTGCACCGGGCCGATGAGCTGCGGCGCGTGCTGAGCGCGCGTTTGGCTCGTAGCAAGCTCGGCGCGCCGTCGCTCGGCATGCGCTTGTCGGTGCCCAAGCTCGTGCCCGCCGTTGCGCGCCAGCTAGAGCTTTCACAGGTGCTCGCCGGCACCGTCAGCGTGGCCTCTGCCCTCTCTGACGGCGAGATCCCCGTGCTGATCGCCGAGCTTTCGGCCGAGCTCGGTGAAGACAAAGTGGGCACGCTCGAGCTGTGCGATTCACATCGCCCCGAAGCCAAGAGCAAGCTCAGCCCCGCTCGCCTCGAGCCCGCTGCCCGTTCCAGCACGAAAAAGCCCCGCTTGCGCAAGGCCGAGCCCTCGTTCGCCGAGTTGCCCGGTGCTCCCACCCGCCTCTTGCCAGAGCCTTGCGAGCTGCATGGTCCGTTGCGCATCGGCGTCAGCCTCGCCATCGATCGCAGCCTGTACACCATCGAGCACCTGCGCTTCGAACAACGGCTGGATGCGGTGGAGTGGTGGGGCCACGCGCCCGTGACTCGTGATTACGTGCGGCTTTGGTTGCAAGGCGCGTCCGGTGGCTTCGAAGCGGTTGCGTATGTCGATCGCTCCACGGGGCGGCGCTATTTGCACGCTTTGGCGGACTGACCGCCGCAGAGCTCGCCGGTGGGGTCGCCCGGGTGAGTGGGTGCTCGGATAAAGTGAGCGATCTCCATGGACTGGACGCCCGTCTGGACGAGCGCCGGATACTGAATATACGTTCAGTGTCCGATGTTCGCCGAGTTGCTCGCCACCACTTGTTACTCGTTCCTGCGCGGCGCTTCGCAGCCGGAGGAGTTCGTGACGCAGGCGGCGAGCCTGGGCCTGCACGGCCTGGCGATTTGCGATCGCGATGGGCTGTACGGCGTCGTGAAGGCCTTCAATCAGGCCAAGATCTCGGGCCAGCGCTTCATTACCGGAGCCGAGCTGACGCTCGCGTCCGAGGCGTCCGAGGTGTCTGAGGCCAGGAAGAAAAAGCGGGCGACCGCTGAGCACGAGCTGCCCACGCTCGCGCTGCTCTGCGAAAGCCATCAGGGTTATCAGAACCTGTGCCGCTTGCTCACGCTGTCGCACGCGGATCAGCCGAAGGGCGAGAGCGCGCTCGAGCTCGCTTGGCTCGCAGCGCATGCCGCGGGGCTGTGGGCGCTGATCCCAGCCCCGCGCTGTCCAGGGGATGCGAGTACGCCGAGTGCGAGCGAGCTCGCTGCCGTGCGCGACGCATTCGGCGAGCGCGCGGCGATCGCCTGCTATCGTCACTTGGACGGCTTCGACGATGTGCGTGGTGCGTGGGTGCTGGAGATGGCCGCGCGTTACGGCTTTCGAATCATCGCTAGCGCGCGGCCGCTATTTCATCAACCCGCGCGTAAGCAGTTGTGCGACGTAGTGAACGCGATTCGTCTGGGCACGACGCTCGATCGCGCGGGCACCCAGCTTTCGGGTAACGCGGAGGCCTACCTGCGTTCGGAAGCACAGATGCGCCAGATATTTTCCGACCATCCCGAGTGGGTGGAGGCTGCGGCTGAGTGGGGTGAGCAGCTGGATTTTCAGCTCGATCAGCTCAATTACCAATTCCCCTGTGCTTTGAGCGAGGGCGAGAGTGCCGATCAGAAGTTGGCTCGCTTGACCTGGTCCGGGCTCGACGAGCGGTACCCGAAAGGGGTGCCCGCGAGTGTGCAGGGGCAAGTGGCAAAAGAGCTGTCTCTGATTGGCAAGATGGAGGTCGCCTCGTACTTTCTCAGTACCTGGGAGGTGGTGCAGATGGCGCGCGAGCGACGCATCTTGTGTCAAGGCCGAGGTAGCGCAGCCAACAGTGCCGTGTGTTATGCGCTCGGCATCACGGCGGTCGACCCCGAGCGTTCGAATATGTTGTTCGAACGGTTTTTGAGCATCGAACGCAACGAGCCACCGGACATCGACATCGACTTCGAGCACGAACGGCGCGAAGAAGTGATTCAAGCCATTTACGAGCGGCATGGACGAGATCGCGCCGCCATGGTCTCGGAGGTGATCTGCTATCGCGGCAAGAGCGCGCTGCGCGAAGTGGGTAAGGTGTTCGGCTTGTCTTTGGAACAAATCGATCGCTTGAGCGGGACGATTACGCATTGGGATACGGCCGAGGTGAGCCCGCAGCGCCTGCGCGAAATGGGCTTCGACGAACGCGCTGAGCGCATTCGTCGGATCTTGGCGTTGGCTCGAGAATTGTCGGGCTTTCCTCGGCATTTGTCGATTCACGTGGGCGGCTTCGTGCTTTCGGCCACGCCCCTGTCCGAGGTTGCGCCGGTCGAGCCGGGGCGCATGCCGGGGCGCACCGTAGTGCCGTGGGACAAGGACGACATCGAGACGCTGAAATTTTTCAAGATCGACGTGCTCGGGCTCGGCATGTTGACTGCGATTCGCAAAGCGCTTTCCAGCATTCACGCTGAAGGTGAGCTGACCTTGGATCAGGCCGACGCGCTTCGCGACACCCGAAGGGGTGAAGCATTCGATCCGATCGACGTCTTGGCGCGGGTGCCGAAAGAGGATGCCGCGGTGTACGAGATGGTCACGCGCGCGGACACCGTGGGCGTATTTCAGATCGAGAGCCGTGCACAGATGGCGATGCTGCCGCGTCTGAAGCCGAAGAATTTTTACGATCTGGTAATCGAAGTCGCGATCGTGCGACCCGGGCCAATTCAGGGCGGCATGGTGCACCCGTATTTGCGGCGCAGAAATGGCGAGGAACCGAGCAATTCTCCGCACCCGTGTCTGACGCCGATTTTGCAGCGGACGCTCGGGGTGCCGCTGTTTCAAGAACAGGTGATGCAGATCGCCATCGATGGTGCTGGCTATTCGGGCGGAGAAGCCGACCAGTTGCGTCGCGACATGGCCGCCTGGAAGAAAACCGGAAAACTCGAGCGCCATCGCGAGCGCTTGCTCACCGGCTTCGATCGCAAGGGCATCAGCCGCAAGTTCGGAGAAGCTTTGTTCGAGCAGATCAAGGGCTTCGGTGACTATGGCTTTCCGGAGTCGCACGCGGCCTCGTTTGCTTTGCTCGTGTACACCTCGTCTTGGCAGAAGCGTCACTATCCGGCGCATTTTGCGTGCGCGCTGCTCAATTCGCAGCCCATGGGCTTCTATTCGGCGGCGACCATTCTGCACGATGCGAAGCGCCACGGTGTGGAGGTGCGAGACGTGGACGTGACTCGGAGCGAGTGGGATTCGACGCTCGAACCGGTGCGCGCACTTGCCGAAGATGCCGAAACTCAGCGTTGTCCGCGCGCGATTCGCGTCGGGCTCCGTCAAGTCAAAGGTTTGGCCGAAAAGTGCGCACGGCAACTGCTTGCCGCGCGGCTCGAGCGACCCTTTGCCTCGTTGGAGGACGCGATTCGGCGCGCCCAGCTGCGCGAAGACGAAGTCGAGCGGCTGGCGGAAGCGGGCGCCTTCGAGACCTTGCTGCCTGGGCGCCGGCAAGCCTTGTGGCGGGCACGCGCGCCGCGCGTTTCTGGGCTTTTCGAGGGCAAAACGGCGCTCGAGCCCGAAGTGCGCTTGCCCGCGTTGCACGCGGCCGAAACGTTGCTCTTGGATTACCAGCACAAGCGTTTGTCGGCCAATGATCACCCGCTCTGCCACTTACGCAAAAAGCTGGCGAGCCAGGGCGTGCTCAGTTCATCCCAATTGCGTGAGCGCAGGAGAGGGGAGCTGGTGAGCGTGGCGGGCGTGGTGATCTGCCGGCAACAACCGGGCACGGCCAGTGGTGTGGTCTTCATCACACTGGAGGATGAAACCGGGTTCGCGAATCTGATCTTGTGGCGTGCGGTGTACGAACAGTTTCGACTTCCTGCACGGCACTCCTCGATCTTGCTCGCGCACGGTGAAGTCGAACGCCAAGTGCGTGCAGATGGCTCGAATCTGCCGGGTGGCGCTGACGCCGCCGTGATTCACCTGATCGTGCGCTCGTTGACGCGGCTGGACGTCCCCGGCCACGACATTCACGCCATATCGCGTGATTTTCACTGACCCGCTAGCAACTCCTCACGCGCTCGACCGACCGAAAGCCATGACCAGAAGCTTGGGTTGGAGACAGCGCGTGTTTTTCGCTGCGCTCGGATTGTGGCTCGCTGCCTGCAGCCTCGAGTCGGATTTGCCCGTTCGCAATGGCAGCGCCGCGCCCGTGAGTAGCGGAGTCATGCTGAGCGGCGCAGGTGCCGCGGACGACGTAGACGCCGCGGTCGGGTATGGACAGAGCTCGCGCATCAGCGACATGACCGGTCAGAGTGGGAGCAGCCGACCTGTCACGGGCGGTGCGCCTGGAGCGAGCGACAGTGGGGGCGCTGTCGCTGAAAACGCTGGGGAGATCGGCGGCGCTGCTTCGAGTGGAGCGGGCACCGTCGGTGCTGGCGGTCGCGCGCTGCCCGTGGGCTCCGCTGGCAACGCGGGCTCCGCTGGCAACGCGGGCAGTCGCGAAAGCGGCGGCGCAGCCGGCGCCGCGGCCAAGGATCCGCCGCCGGTGCTCTGGTTCAGCGAGTACATCGAAGGCTCGTCGTCCAACAAGGCCCTCGAGATCACGGCGCAGGCGCGATCCGTACTCGATGGCTGCAAGGTCGGCACTTATTTCAACGGCAAGACCGAAGCCACGACCGTCGCGACCTTGAGCGGCATCCTGGAAGCCGGCCAAGTGCTCACCCTCTGCACCAGCACGCTGAAAGAGAAGCTCGCGACTGCCTGCAATCAGGTCGGAAATCTGACCTTCAACGGCGACGACGTCGTAACCCTCAGCTGTGAAGGAACGATCTTGGACGTGATCGGGCAAATCGGCGTCGATCCCGGCGATGCCTGGGGCAGCGACACGAATTCCACCGCCGATCACACCCTGCGGCGCAGTTGCACGACCGCGAGCGGTGATCCGCTGGGCTCGGATGCCTTTACTCCCGACACCGAGTGGCAAGCACTTCCGATCGACACCTTCGACGGCTTGGGCACGCGCGGCTGCTAGAACAGCCGCGCGGTCAGCGCGCCAGCGCGTCGGAGAGCGCTCGGCTCAGGCGACTTCGACGCTCTGAGCGGCAGGCTCCGAGTGTGCGTTCAGCTCGCGATTGGCCTGCTGCACCGTGGTCGACAAGGTTTCGCTGCGGGCGACCGCGTTATCGTTGACCTTCACGCTGACGATACGCGACACGCCCGGCTCACCCATGGTCACGCCATACAAGACGTCCACGCTTTGCATGGTCTTCTTGATGTGCGTGATCAGAATGAACTGCGAGCTCGCGGTCATCGAGCGGATGCTCTCGTTGTAGCGAGCCACGTTGGCTTCGTCGAGCGGCGCGTCGACCTCGTCCAAGATACAGAAGGGCGAGGGACGGTGCTGGAAGATGGCGAAGATCAAGGACACGGCCGTGAGCGCCTTCTCGCCACCGCTCATCAGCTCGATATTGCCGAGCTTCTTGCCGGGCGGCTGGGCCACGATTTCGACGCCGCTGTTCAGCAGATCGTCTGGGTTCGTGAGCAAGAGTTCCGCTCGACCGCCGCGGAAGTGACGCGCGAAGGTCTTCTTGAACAGGGCATTGACCTCCTCGAAGGTCTCCTTGAAGCGCCGGCGCGACTCCTTGTTCATGTGCCGGATCGCGTGGTCGAGCTCTTCGAGGGCCTTCTCGATGTCGACCTTCTGCGAGTTCAGATCGATGAAGCGGCGCTCGGCGTCGTCGTGCTCGGCCTTGGCGTCCAGGTTGACGGGGCCCATGCGGTCGATCAACTGCGCCAGCTCGTCGATGCGGCGGCGGTGTTCGGCGTCCGGAGCCGTGCGCGCGTGGTAGTCGCCCACGACGCGACGCAGGTCCAAACCGCGGAATTTCTCGCGCACCGTGTTCAGCAAGTGTTCGCGTTCGATGGCGATGCGCTGCACGGCCATCTCGTGCTTGCGCACGGCTTCGTCCACCAGCTCGAGCTCGTCGCGTAGGCCTTTGAGCTCGGCCTCCTTCGAACCGAGGGTGTGGCGAACCGACTCGAGTTGACCCTTGGCCAAGCTGAGTTCGGCGTGGGCGACTTTGGCCCGCTCGCTGGCGGACATGCGCGCTTCGCGGGCGAGCATGATGCGTGCGGCGGTCTCGCCGTAGCTGACCGACGCTTCGAGCGTCTCTTCACGCAGCTTGTTGGCGCGCGCTTCGAGCTCGCTCAGTGTGGCGGTGATGCGCTCTCCGGCGACGCGGGCGGCTTCTGCTTGCTCGCGGACCTGAGCCAAGCGCACCTTGCGCTCGGTGACCAGCGCCGCTTGCGAGCTGACTTGCTCGCGCCAAGAAGCTGCGGTGGCTTCCGAGCGGGCGAGCGCATGCTGCAGGCCGTCGAGCTCGGCACGCACGGTGTCGAGCTCGTTACGCGAGCCGGATTCCGCGCCCGTCGCGGCTTCGAGCGAGCGCGCGATCTCGGCTAGCTCCAAATCGAGCGAGTCTTGGCGGTTTTCGTGACGCTCGATCTCGGCGGCGGTACGCGACAGATCTTTCTCGGCGGTGACGTGCGCAAGCTCGCCCTGATGGGCTTCTTGGCGAGCGCGGTCGAGCGCGGTGCTGACCTCCGTGATGCGCGCACGGAGCGCATTGTGGTCGAAGCTGAGCCTTTCGTATTCCTTTTCGAGCCGCTCGACCTCACCCGTGAGCACGTTCATCTCGCGCTTTTGATCGAGCATGGCCGAGGCCATTTCATCGCCCGTGCCGCCGCTGACGACGCCGCCGGGATGAGCCACGGTGCCGTCGAGCGCGACCGCGGTGACACCGGGATAGCGACCCGCGACGGCCACGGCGTCGCTGGCCGTGTTCACCAGCACGGCTTCGCCGATCAGAGCGCGGACCAAGGCTTCATCTGCCTCGGAGTAGCTGAGTTCGTCGGCGAGACGGCCGGCCACTTGCGCGTCGCCCTCCCAGAAGCCGCGGCCACCACCGGCGATGTACGGCGGGCGCGCCGCAATCACGTCCGCACGCCCGCGCTCTCCCTGACGGAGCTCCGCGAGCAAATCCACCTGCGCGTCCGCGTCGGAGACGACGATGCAAGACAAGCGCGGGCCGAGCAGACCGGCCAAGGCGTGCGTCAGATGCTCGGGCGCTTGAATGCGGTCGGCGACCATGCCGAGCACGCGCGGGTCGCCCTTTTTCGACAGCAGCGCGCGAGCGCCGCCGCCGACGCCTTCCAACCGGCGGTGCAGATCTTCGAGCGCGCGTAGGCGGTTGCGCTTCGAGCCGAGTTCGTTCTTCACCGAGTCGACGCCGCGCTCGCTTTCCAGCGTGCGGCCGCGAAGGCCAGTGAGCTCGGTCTCGAGCTCGCTGCGTTCGTCTTGAGTGAGGCGCTTGCCTTCGGCCAGCTGTGCGACGCTGTATTCGAGCGCTTGCTTGCGAGCCAAGCAGTCGGAAAGCTCCCCGGTCAGCTTGTCGCGCTCTGCCGCCAGGCGATCGTTGCGCAAGCGGGCTTCGACCAAACGCTGCGCGATGCCGTCCAAGCGGGCTTCGGCCGCGGCCGAGCGCGCGGTCAGGTCGCCTGCCTGGCGACGCAGGGCGTGCACTTCTTCGCTGGCCTGCGCTTCTTCGGCTTGTAGCCCGCTGAGCGCTTCGATCTCGCCCATCGCGTCTGCTTCGCGCGCGCGCTCGTCACCGGATAGTTCGGCTACGCGCGCGGCCAACGCCTCGCGCTCTTCACGCAGGCCGCTGGTACGCACCTCGTTGAGCTCGAGCTCGGTCTGCACCGCGTCCAGGCGCTCGGTGAGGTGCGTCAGGCGATCGCGTGAGCGTTCCAGATCGGCGAGCAACGAGCTCACCTCGTTGTCGGCTTCGAACGCGCTGCGCGACGCTTCATCGGCGCGAATTTCGATCGAGAGCGCTTCTTCGCGGGCTGCATCGAGCAGCACGTCCGCCTCGCGCAGACCACCGCGCGCCCCCTGGGCCCGCTCATTGGCCGCAGAAAAGCCGTCGCTTTCGACGCGCTCGGTGACGATCAGCTCGAGCAAGCGATGCGAGGCATCGTGCAGCACGAGATCATCGAGCTCTTTCCGGTACTCGATGAAGCGTTCCGCTTTGGCGACCTGACGCTTGAGCGAAGCGCGCGTGCGATCGATTTCGGAAACGATGTCGTTGATGCGCAGCAGATTCTGCCGCGTGAGCTCCATCTTGCGCTCGGCCTGCTTACGGCGCTGCTTGTACTTGGTGACGCCAGCGGCCTCTTCCAAGAACATGCGTCGGTCTTCCGGCCGTGCGCTGACGATCTGACCGATGCGCCCCTGCTCGACGATCGAGTAGGCCTTGGTGCCGACACCGGTGCCCAAGAACAGCTCGGTCACGTCGCGCAGGCGGACCTGGGTCTTGTTCAGCAGGTACTCGCTCGTCCCATCCCGATACAAGCGGCGGGTGACGGCGATCTCGGGGTAATCCCGGTACTCGATGGGCAGGCTCTGCGCGTATTCGGGATTCGTGTTGTCGAAGGTCAGGGTGACTTCGGCCAGGCCGTTCGGTCCGCGCGACTCGGAACCGTTGAAGATCACGTCCTCCATGTTCTTGCCACGGAGGTGCTTGGCGCTCTGCTCGCCGAGAACCCAGCGAATCGCGTCGACGATGTTCGACTTGCCGCAGCCATTGGGGCCGACAATGCCAACCACATCGTGGTCGAAGTGGATCACCGTGCGGTCCACGAAGGACTTGAAGCCCGTGATCTCCAACTTCTTTATGTGCATCGATAAACTATCCCTCAGCCGATCGAGATCGGCTTATAGCAGGCCAAGCTGCGCTGCCCACAGACAGTACACAGGCTCGTGGCACGACTTGTATGGTCACGTCGCGTCGTTCCGATCTACGCCGCTGAACGCATGCATACAAGACCCATCTGTTCACGCCCGCTACTTTTTGTGTGCGGTTCGCGCCCCCCTGCCAGTCGGCCTTCTGGCCGGAAGACCGCGCCAGCGCCGCTCACGACGGTTCGGGTTGCGGGACCGTCACCAAAGAGAAAGACTAAGGAAGTTCGTTCGGTTGACATCTGGCGCGGAGCGACACATTTGGCAGGCAAAGAGGTTCCGGTTAGATGACTTATGAATATGTTTGCACCGCCTGCGGGCACGGCTGGGAGGCTGAGCAGGCCATCAGCGCCTCGCCGCTCAAGACATGCCCCAAGTGCGGCACCGATCACGCCAAGCGCCAGATCTCCGGCGGGGCCGGCTTCATCTTGAAGGGCGGCGGTTGGTACGCCGACGGCTACGGCTCCAGCAAGAGCAGCGGCGGTTCGAGCTCCAGTAGCTCGCTCGATGGCTCGGGCAGCAGCGAATCGAAGAGCGAATCGAAGAGCGAATCGAAGAGCGAATCGAAGAGCGAATCGAAGTCAGAAACCAAGACCGAGACCAAATCCGAAACGCCCAAGAGCACCGCCGGATCGACATCCACGCCCTAACTGAAAGCCGTCATGGACGCCAAACGTGAAATTTTGGAGCTCCGCACGCAGATCGCCAAGCTGGACGAAGAGATCGTGCAGCGGCTCGATGCTCGCGCCAAGATTTCACGCGACATCCACAACCGGATCGAGACCGATCCGAGCGCGGACGTGAACGAGAAGGAGTGGCTCGAACGTTTGATCGCGCTCTCCAGCGGTGAGCTCCCGGCGGAGAATCTGCGCGGGATTTTGCAACAGATCCGCGCTTCGGCGCGCGGCATCGAACAGCCCGCGCGGGTGGCGTATCTGGGCCCGGAAGGCTCCTTTTGCCATCAAATGGCGCTCGGCTATTTCGGCCCCGGCGCGAGCTTCGTCGAGACTGCCAGCGTCGAAGAAGTGCTGGAGGAAGTCGTCCGTGGCCGCGCGGCCTACGCGGCCTTCCCGTTCGAGTCTTCGGTCGAAGGTTTGGTGCAACCGTCGATCACCGCGCTCTCGCATACGGACCTGGTGCTGGTCGCCGAGCGCTCGCTGCCCGCGCCCTACCAACTGATGTCCCGTGCGGTCGCGATCTCGGACATCGAGAAGGTGTACGCGACGGCCGCGACGCGCGCCGGCTGCTCACGCTTCTTGGACAAAGAGCTGCCGCGGGCCTCGATCATCGACGTGCGTTCGCCGGTCGTGGCGGCGGCGCTCGCGGCCGAAGAGCCGCATGCCGCGGCGATCTTGCCGGAGCCGTGCGGGCGCAGCGCGGGCTTGTCGCTGCTGCGTGACAACGTGGGCGATCTGCCGGACGTCAAGCTTCGCTACTGCGTGGCCAGCCAACGGCCCGCGAGCCGCTCAGGCACGGACGTCACCTGCTTGCTGCTCAGCGTGGACGACTCGGCCGGCGCGCTGTTCGACGTGCTCAAGCACTTTGCCGAGCGCGGCATCAACGTCAAGAAGCTGCATTCTCGGCCCGTCCCGCGCGAAAGCTGGAACTACGTGTTCTACATCGAAATCGCCGGACACGTGACGGAGCGCCAAGTCGTGACCGCGCTCGAAGCCGTCAAACGCAGCACCAAGTACCTCAAAGTGCTCGGCTCGTTCCCGTCGGTCCCCGGCTGAGGCTCGAATCCTCACGCGTTAGTGCGTGAGAGAGGGGGCGATCGCGTTCCCGCATCGCACCTCTCGTTGCGCTGTATTCCCGTCGCGGGAAGCCGAGAGGGATTAACCGCCAAAACGCCAAAACGCCAGAAGAGGGGAGAGATTGGGGTTTCGCGCTCGGCGTCGAATCACATCGTGGATAGTTCGCGGTTTCGCCCTCGATCGCTAACCCCAAATCACTTCGAGTTTGCATCGAGATTCCGCGTCGGTTGAGCGCTGTGGGGGGCTCCTCTTCTGGCGTTTTGGCGTTTTGGCGGTTCAAATCTGGGAGTCGTGAGTAGGCGGGAACCACGTGGACCGCGAGCTGCGATGCAGGAACGCGATCGCCCATCCATTCGCTCCGAGATGAAAGGTTCGTCACATTTACGGGCCGAGAATTCCGGCACAAACACTAGCGATTGCGGGAACGGAAGATTACTCTTCCGGCCGCATGTCACACCTGGTGTCCCCGTCGATCGAGTCGCTGCTGCCGTACGAAGGCGGCAAGCCGGTCGAGGAGCTGGCGCGTGAGTTCGGCATCTCGGATGCCATCAAGCTCGCCTCGAACGAGAACCCGCTCGGCCCGAGCCCGAAAGCACTGGTCGCCGCGCGCGCGCTGCTGAACGACGTGCATCGCTACCCGGACGCCAACGCGTTCAAGCTGCGTGAACGGCTCGCTGCCGAGCACGGTGTGCCCATGGCCGACATCATCCAGGGCAACGGCTCGAACGAGCTTTTGGACTTGGCCGTGCGCACGTTCTGCACCAGCCAGCACCACATCGTCTTCGCCGAGCCGGCGTTCGTCGTGTACCGGATCGCGGCGCTGGCCCACGGCGTGCCATTTACGGCCGTGCCGGTGCGTGATCTGACGCACGACTTGGAGGCCATGCTGGCCGCGATTACGCCACGCACGCGGCTCGTGTTCGTGGGTAACCCGAACAACCCGACCGGCACCTACGTCTCGCTCGACGCGCTGTCTCGGTTCTTGAGGGCGGTTCCGGAAGAGGTGATCGTGCTGATCGACGAGGCGTACATCGAGTACGCGAGCGCCGCGGATTTTCCGGATTGTCTCAAGCTTCGCTCCGAGCATGAGCGGCTGATCGTGTGTCGCACGTTCTCGAAGATCCATGGCCTGGCGGGGCTACGCGTCGGCTACGGTGTTTCGACGGCAGAGCTGGTCGGATACATGAATCGCGTGCGTGCGCCGTTCAACGTCGGCAACCTGGGCCAAGCCGCCGCGATTGCCGCGCTCGACGACCTGGAGCACGTGCGCCAAAGCCACGATCTGAACCTGAGTGAGCGTGCGCGAGTCAGCGCTCGGCTGACCGAGATGGGCCTGTCCGTGACCCCGAGCCAAGCCAATTTCTACTTGCTGGACGTGAAGCAGAGCGGCCGGGCCATCTACGATGCGCTGTTGCGCAAGGGCGTGATCGTGCGGCCATTTGCCAGCTTGCCGAATAGCGTGCGGGTCACCGTGGGCAAGCCGGCTGAAAATGATCGCTTTCTCACGGCCCTCGCCGAGGTGCTCTCGTGAGTGCACGAAAGCTCGCGCCCTGGCTGCTGTCGCTGCTGTCGCTGCTCGGTTGCTCGCATACCGAAGACGTGATCGTGCAGACCGGCGCCGGCCAAGAAGCGAGCGCAGTCGACATCGACAAAGAGCCGCTCGCGCTCTTGCCCGGCGGAGTCGTGGGCATCGCCTCGCTGAATGCGACGGAGCTCGTGGCTTCGCCCTTCGGCGGCCGCCTGCTCGCCCTGCTCAACCAGCGCTTGCCCGTGCCGCCGTCGGCTGGCTTCGATCCCGCTCGCGATTTGCAGCACCTGTACCTCGGCCTGTACTCGATGCAGGGGGTGGATTTGTCCGGCGTGGCGCTGGGCAAGTTCGACAAGGCCAAGATCGAAGCCGCCGTGAACGGCGTGGAAAAGACGCCGCAAGGCGTGCCGATTGCCAAGCGAAAGTACGCCGGTCGCACGCTGTACACGGCCGCCGGTTTCGGCTTTTGCCTGCTCAGCGATCACACCGCCTTGTTCGGCAACGATACTGGCATCCGGCGTGCGCTCGATCGCGTGCGCGAGGGCCGCGTGCGCAGGCAGACTTTGCCCTGGATGGACAAGCTGCTCGACGGCGAGAAGAGCGCGCCGATCGTGGCCGGCGCCGATCTGCGCGCTCAAGCGCTTCCCGAAGCCGCGAGCAGCAATTTGGCCTTCTTGAACGGGCTCGAGACCCTGGCCTTCGTCGGCAACTTCAAAGATCCCGGGGTCAATCTGGCCGGCACGCTGGTGTATGGCGATGCCGCCGGCGCGGCCCAGGGCGCCCAAAACGTTCAGGCCTTGGCGCAGAAGCTCGGTACCTACGGCACGCTGCTTTCGCTGGTTGGCGTCCCGCAACCGGTGCGGCAGTTGCAGGCCGAAGCAAATGGCAAGCAGGCGGCGTTCGTGGTCGGCTTGGATGGCGCGGCTCTGATCCAATTGCTCGACAAGTTGCCGACGTACCTCGGCAGCAAGGCCTTGGCGCACAATCCATGACTCCCGCTCGTCTGATCGTTCGACCCCAGCACCGCCCGCTCGAGGGCAGCGTGCCGGTGCCGAGTGACCGTAGCATCACGCACCGGGCGTTGATCCTGGCGGCGCTCTCCAATGGCCCCTGCGAGCTACGCGGCTTCGCTTACGGAAATGACAATCTGGGCACGCTGCGCGCCCTCGGCGCGCTCGGCGTGCGTTTCGAAGACGATCAAAAGGGCACGGTCCGCCTGCGCGGCGTGGGCTTGGCTGGGCTCAAGGCGCCGGCAGCAGAGATCGATTGCGGGCACTCGCCGTCCACCGCGCGCCTGCTGGCCGGCGTGCTCTCGGCGCAGCCCTTTGCCTCGCGCTTGGTCGGTAGCCCGGCGTTGTCGCGCAGGCGCATGAAAGCGGTGGTCGCGCCGCTGGTGCAGCGCGGCGCGCTGATCCGAGCCGCAGCCTGCAGCGCGCACCCGGACGATCTGGCGTTGCCACTGGAGATTGCGGGGCTTTCGCCGGGCAAACGCCTGGCCGGCATCGAATACGCGATGACCGCGCCCAATGATCACGCCAAAGGTGCGCTGTTGTTCGCGGGCTTGTTCGCCTCCGGGCCGACCGTGATCTTCGAACCGGTCGTGTCTCGCGATCACACCGAGCGCCTGATGAGCGAGCTGGGCATGCCGGTGCGCACTGCAGGCTCGATGGTCAGCCTGCATCCTCCTGCGGATCCGCTGTCGATTCGCGGTTTCGAGGTCGACTTGCCGGGTGACATCACCGCCGCGGCGTTCGTGCTGGCGGCAGCCGAGCTGGTCCCCGGCTCGAACGTCTCCACCCGCCGCACCGGCTTGAATCCGACCCGCGCTGGCATTTTGGAGGTGCTGCGCGCTTTCGGAGGGCGCATGGGGATCACTCCCAAGGGTGATTCGTTGGGTGAGCCTTGGGGTGAGGTCAATGCCGTGGGCTCGGTGCTGCGCGGCACGAAAATCAGCGGTGAAATGGCGCTGCGCACGCTCGACGAGCTACCCGTGATCTGCGCGCTCGCGGCGCGCGCCCGTGGCGTCACGGAAATCAGCGACGTGGCCGAGCTGCGCGAAGAGGACACCGATCGGATTTTTGCGCTCAGCGAGCTGCTACGCGCCTTCGGCGTGCAAGCCACGGCCCGCCCGGATGGCTTGGTGATCGAAGGGCAGCCCGAGCGAGCGCTGACCGCCGCGCGCGTGAGCTGCGGCGGAGATCACCGCGTGGCCATGACCGCCGCGGTGCTCGGCCTATTGGCAGACGGAGAAACGATCATCGACGACGTAGATTGTTTGGCGGTGAGCTTCCCGCGCTTCGCTGGCACGTTGCGCGCGTTGGGTGCCGACATCGAGGTGCAGCGATGAGTCGCAGGCCAGTGGTGGCGATCGACGGGCCGGCGGGGGCAGGGAAGTCGACCGTCACGCAACGCGTCGCCGACGAGCTCGGCTACCTGCTGGTCGACACCGGCGCTTTGTACCGCACGGTCGCGCTCGCCGCGCAACGCGCGGGCATTTCCTGGGACGCCGCTGGCCCGCTCGGTGAGCTCGCCTATCGCTTGGTGCAAGAGCACGCGGTCGAGCTCGGCAATCAGAATGCCAGCGGCTTTGCCGTGAAACTGCGGGGCGAAGACGTCTCGCTCGCGATCCGAAATCCGGACGTGAGCCAAGGCGCGAGCAAAGTCTCGGCCGTGCCCGCGGTGCGCGACGCGCTGCTCGACATGCAGCGCCAGGCCGGGGCCGCCGGTGGCGCGGTGCTCGAGGGTCGCGACATCGGCACGGTGGTATTCCCCGACGCCGAGGCCAAGTTTTTTCTGACCGCGAGCGTCGACGTGCGCGCCAGGCGTCGCTACGATGAATTGCTCTCGCGCGGCGCCACGCCCGACTTCGCGGAGGTCATGCGCGAGGTCGCCGAGCGCGATCTGCGTGACAGCACGCGCCCGATTGCGCCGCTCAAGCAGGCGCTCGACGCGTGCGTGATCGATAGTTCGAGTTTGTCGATCGAGCAGGTGGTGGCGCGCATCGTCGCGCACGTGCGCGAAGTGGAAGCAGAGCTCGGCGCCCGCGCATGACGCGCTTCGTGACACCCGAAGGGGTGACGGGCGCTCGGCGGAGCTTGCCGCTGTGGCTGTGGGGGTTCTTCGCGCTGGCGAGCCTTGCTTGCCAGTCGAGCCGAATCGGGCCGCCGCCGAACGCGCCCCGGCTTTCGCGGGCTGCCGATGCGATGCCCGCCGATCTGGATCTGGTGCTGCGCCTGGATCTACACAAAATCCGCGATGCGCTGGGCGCTCCGGCCATGACCGCGCTCAGTGAGCAGGCGGTGCAGCGCATCCGTTCCGCTGATCGCGGCACCGAAGTGCTTTTGCTGCGCGCGCTCGAGCAGACCGACACGCTTTGGCTCGGGGTGCGGCCCACGCGAACGCTGGAGATCGCCGATAGCGTGTTCGTGATGTCCGGGCACTTCCCCAATTTCGATCCGCATCGCGCCGAAAGCACGCCGCGCTTCGCCGGAGCCATCGACCTCGGCGGCGATTTGCGGCGCTACGACCGCGCGCAACCGCCAACCCGCGGCGCCCCCGCGCGCATCTACGTCCAAGGCGAAGAGTTGTTGGTCAGCCTGAGCGCGGCGGAGATCGATAGCGTGGAGCGCTCGCTCGAGGAGCAACGCGGCATGCCCGCGCTGGAGCCCGCAGAGAAGGGCGTATTGTCCGTGGTCGCGCGGCCGCAGGTGCTGCCGCTCGAGCTGCTCGCCGACGTGGCCAGCCTGCGTCGCGTCGTTCGCAGCGCCCAGCGACTGGAGCTGACCGCCGATCTGGCGGGCTCCGGTCTCGACGCGACCCTGGCGCTGAAATTCGAGGACGCGTCGCTGGCCGAGCAGGTGGCGCACGCCCTGAGTGAAATGTGTGCTGCGCTCGGCCAAAGCTCGGGCCGGCTTTCCCGCTTCGCCACGCGAGTGAAGGTCGGCAGTGCCGGGCAGTACGTGTCGCTGCAGCTCGTGTTGGGCAAGGACGAGCTGTCAGAGCTCGTCAATTGCCGTGGCTCCGCCTGCGCCTGGTGATAGCTTCCGCGCCGTGAACGACGAAGCAGCGACACGCCCACGCACCGGCCTCGGCCATCGCACGGTCTTTACCGTATTTGGGCTGTCGCTCGCGCTGGCCTTCGTGGGCGGGCTTTTCATCTACTTCAAGTTCGTGGCCTACGGCCGGGTCGCCGCTCGTCACTTGCCGGACGACACGCGCCTGTGCGCGCGCATCGACGTCGAGACCCTGCTCATCTCCGACCCGATTCGCGCTCGTTTGCTGCCGCTGTTCGATCAGGGCGCTCCGCGCGCTGACCTCAAAGCGCGCCACGATCGCTTCCGTGCGCACACCGGCGTGGAGCTCGGCCGGGATCTGCGCGAGATCGTGCTTGCGCAGAGTGATGCGGGTTGGGTGCTGGTGTTCGGCGGCAAGTTCCCGAAATCGGGCTTGGTCGAGGGCCTGCAGACCACCCTCGCCGAGGAGCCGACGCCCAGCGTGCTGGAGGACGGCGTGCTCCAAGTCCAGAATGGCCCGGCCATTGGCCAAGCGTCCGATGGCGCTCTGGTCGTGGCCTCGGACCCTGCCCGGTTGCGCGCGGCGCTGCGGGGAGGGAACGCTTACCTCGAGTTGGGTCTGCCGCCGGAAGGCGCGGGGGGGTTCGCGCTGCGGGTCGCCCAGCCGTTTCCTCCCGGTTTTGCGAATTTCGATAGCGTATCGGGGTCCGTCCAGCTCGCCCAGCAGGTCGAAGTGGATGTGGCGGTTCGGCTGCGACCCGGGGCGAGCTCCGAGCCGACCGGCATCGCGGCCGCCTTTGCAGTCCTCGCGGCTGCCGCTCCGCCCGACTCAGCAGCTCGCCGACCCCTCGAAAACGCCAAAATCGTGCCGCATCGTGAAGGTGAGGTGGGAGTGCAGCTCAGCTGGACGCGGCCCGAGCTGGAGCGAGGCGTGGAGTGGCTGGCGAGCCTGCTCAAGGCCCAGTTTGCACATCCCCCGACTAAGCCCTAGACTCTCTCCCTCGCTCGGTGGACCTGCGTTCTGTCACCGATCGAGATGCGGGTACGGCTTTTGCGTTTGACGCGACCGAACCCGTGCGCTACCTCAGCGCGTCCGACGCGAGGACCTGCTTATTTGTGCACCCCCGCACTCTAGCTAGGCACCCTCGCGTAGCGCGAGCATCCCAATTTAGGAGGCATTGTTCCAATCCATGACCCAACTTCAACCCGCAACCCCTGACACAACATCTTCCCTCTCCGGCTTCGCCGCCATGTTCGAAGCGAGCGAAACCACTGCTGGAGTGGAGATTGGAGGTGAAGGGCAAATCGTCAGCGGCACTGTCGTGCAGGTGCACCACGACTCCGTGATCGTAGACATCGGCGGGAAGAGCGAAGGCGTCATCAGCAAGAGCGAGTTCGTCGGTGCTGACGGAACGTTCGGCGTGAAGGTCGGCGACAAGGTCGACGTGTTCATCGAGAGTCGCGAGAGCGACGACGGTCTGATCTCCTTGTCCAAGGAGAAGGCCGACAAGATGAAGGTGTGGGACGAGATCTCCGCTGCTTGTGAGCGTGACGAGATCATCGAAGGCACCATCAGCCAACGCGTGAAGGGCGGCCTGTCGGTCACCATCCGCGGCGGCGTGAAAGCATTCCTCCCGGGCTCGCAGGTCGACCTGCGCCCGATCCGCAATCTCGAGAAGTTGATCGGCCAGACTTACGAATTCAAGGTCATCAAGTTCAACAAGAAGCGCGGCAACATCGTGCTCTCGCGGCGCGTGCTCCTGGAGCGCGAGCGCGACCAGATGAAGCAGAAGACCCTCCAGACGTTGGAAGAGGGCATGACGGTCACGGGCACGATCAAGAACCTGACCGAGTACGGCGCGTTCGTCGACTTGGGCGGTATCGACGGCCTCTTGCACATCACGGACATGTCCTGGGGTCGCGTCAATCACCCGAGCGAAGTGTTCAAGGTCGGCGACGAGGTCACCGTCAAGGTGCTCAAGTACAACGCCGAGACCGAGCGCGTCAGCTTGGGCATGAAGCAGACCCAAGAAGATCCGTGGAACCACGTCGAGGAGGCGTACCCCCTCGGCAAGCGCGTGCGCGGCAAGGTGATGAGCCTGACCGACTACGGCGCGTTCGTGGAGCTCGAGCCGGGCGTCGAAGGCCTGATCCACGTGAGCGAAATGAGCTGGACCAAGAAGGTCAAGCACCCGTCCAAGCTGCTCGAGATGGGCGCCGAGGTCGAGTGCCAGGTGCTCGAAGTCGATTCGCGCGCCAAGCGCATCTCGCTTGGTCTCAAGCAACTCGAGCCCGATCCCTGGACGCTGTTCACCGACAAGTACAAGCCGGGCGACAAGATCGGCGGCAAGGTGCGCTCGCTCACCGATTACGGCGTATTCGTCGGCATCGAAGAGGGCGTGGACGGCATGGTCCACAAGACCGACCTGTCCTGGACGGTCAAGGTCAATAACCCGGCTGACCTGTACAACAAGGGCGACGATGTCGAAGCCATCATCCTCTCGATCAACCATGACGAGAAGAAGGTCAGCCTCGGCGTCAAGCAGCTGTGGGACGATCCGTGGCCGGATCTGTTCAGCAAGTACAAGCCCGGTACGGTCGTGGAAGACGCGCTCGTGCTCAGCGTTCCCGAATACGGCGCGTTCATCCGCATCGTCGAGGGCATCGAGGGCATGATCCCGTCCAACGAGATCCCCGCGGCCACCGAGCTCACCCCGGGCATGAAGGTCAAGGCCGAGGTGCAAAACATCGACACCGTGGACCGTCGCCTGACCCTGACCATGCGCAAGCCCGGCGAGAGCGTCGAAGCCGAGCACATTCAGGTGCTCAAGCGTGAGTCGACCGGCAAGGGCGCGACCTTGGGCGACGTGTTCAAGGACAAGCTGGCCGGTTTGAAGAGGAGCGCCAGCGAGCCGCCGCCGCCTCCCGCGGAAGACAGCGACTCGAACTGAAACGTGCTCGACCGCGTGCCGCTCACTCGTGAGCGCACGCGGTCAGGGCGGCAAGCGAGCCTGGGCCGGCGACATCGAGTCGCCGACTCGGGCTCGTTTGGTTTTGTGTTCCTGGGCGGGCTGGCCGCGGCGGCTCGCGCCGATGACGCGGAGGCCGAGGCAATCCCTTGCGTGTCGGGAACATAGACGTTATGCCCGGGGTTCGGTGGTGTCGTGTCCGGTTCAGCCAGTTTGAATACTCCGCCGTTGGGTCGTCCAGCGGGCGGCTGGACCAGGCCGCGTGTGGTGTTCCTCGCCGTCAGCGCGGCGCTGCTGATCGCCTTCGTGATCTGGGCCAGCGCGGTGCTGCTGCCGTTCATCCTGGGTGTGATCATCGCCTACGTGCTGACGCCGCTGGTCGCCCGCTGCGAGCGCGCGCGCGTGCCGCGACCGGCAGCGATCCTGATCGTGTACGCGGTCACGCTGAGCATCATCTACTTCTCGATCGCCGCCATCGCGCCCCGGCTGTACGAAGAGAGCTCGAAGCTCACCCGCGACGCACCGGCGCTGCTCGACGGCGCGTCGACCAGTTGGGGCCCGCGCGTGGAAGAGTGGGTACAGAGCTTCGAGCACCGCCGCAGCAAGCCCCCGAGCGAGCCCGCGCCGAGCGAGCCCCCGGCGGCGCTGCAGGTGCATCAACGACCGGATGGCGTCCTCGACATCGACGTCGGCTCGGGCATCGACGTCGTGCAGCGCGGGCCAGGGCATTGGCGCGTCGTGCCCGCGCAGGCCAAGCCTAGCGGCCGCTTCAGCGTCGCCGACCTGACCAATCAGGGGCTCGACGAGGGCGTAAGCTACGTCAAACGCAACGCGTTCGAGCTGGTTCTGCTCGGTCACGCGCTGATTCAGAAGGTCGCGCGCGGCATCTTCTTGCTGTTCATGACGCTAATGGTTGCCGGCTACATCATGCAAACGCGCGAGGCGATCGTCGGTTTTTTTCGATCCTTGCTGCCTGCGCGGTCGCGCATTGGCTTCGATCGCTTGCTCGTGCGCTTGGACCGAGGCCTGTCCGGGGTGGTGCGGGGTCAGCTGTTGATTTGTTTGGTGAACGGCGTGCTCTCGGCCATCGGCTTCGCGCTGTTCGGGCTGAAGTATTGGCCAATCTTGGCGATCGTCGCAGCCATCATGAGCATCGTGCCCATCTTCGGTTCCATCACCAGCGCCATTCCAGCGGTGATGATCGGTCTCACTCAGGGGCTATGGACCGCGCTCTCCGTCCTGATCTGGATCATTGGCATTCACCAGATCGAGGCCAACCTCCTGAATCCGAAGATCATTGGCACAGCGGCCAAAATTCACCCGGTTTTGGTGGTACTGGCGCTGATCACGGGCGAGCATTTCTTCGGCATTTGGGGCGCCTTGCTGGGTGTGCCCGTGCTCTCGCTGACGCAAGGCGTCTTCAATCATTTCCGGCACGAGGCGATGCCGGACGCACCACGCGACAGCTTGCTGCCGAGCTCGGACAGCTAATCCGGGGGTGGCTTGCCCTTTGCGGGCCTTGCTTGGTCGCAAACCCCCGGCTATAGCCCGAACGTGGCAAGCGAAACTCGGAAGCTCAAGCGCGCAGCGGATCGCCAAACGGAGGGCTCGAAGGCAGCGCCGCTCGGCTCGCAGCCGCCGGTGAAGGCGGCCCTCGAGAGCCCCTTGGGCTCACAGCAGCTAAAGGGCATGGTCGGCCGGCTGTTGATCCCGGTCGCAGGCGCGTGGCTCGTGGGCGGGCTGGTCGCCGCGTTCTCGCAGACGACCACCGTGCGGGTGATTGCGATCTCCATTCCGGCGCTGGTCAGCGTGCTGGCCGTGGCGGTCGTGGTCTGGGCGCTGCGCCAGTCGAAGAAGGCGCAGGGCGTGGCCAGCATCTTGAGCGGGGTCGAGTCGGCCGAGGATCGCAAGGCAGCGCTCGCGCAGCTCGATGCCACGTACAAGAAGAACGATCCGACCGCGGTCTTCGCGCGGGCCCAGCTCGAGATGCAGGACGACCCGAAGAAGGCCTTGGCCACGCTCGAGAAGATCGACCTGAGCAAGGTGATGGGCGCGGTCGCGGACGAGACTCGCGCGCAACGCGCAATGATTCACCTCACCTTGGGCGACATCGGCCCCGCGCGTCAGTTGGTCGACAACATCGATCTCAGCCGTCATCGCGATCCGAAGACGCGCGCCATGCTCACCGCCGTCTGCGGCGAGGCCTGGGCCCGCACCGGCAACGCGAAGAAGAGCGTCGAAACGCTGACTCTGATCGATCCGGAGGACGCGGTTTACGAGCAATTGCGCCCGCAGCTGTATCGCGCTTTGGCGTATGCCTACGCTTACACCAACGACTTGAAGGGCATGCGGCGCTCGCTCAAGAAGCTGATGACGGTCGACGTCCGCTTGCTGGGCGGCTTCATGACCAAGCGTTCGCACCCGCTGCTGAAAAAGGAAGCCCAGAAGCTGGTCGAGCAGAGCGGCGCGGTGCCGCGCAAGATGGTCGTGCAGCGCCGCGTCTGAGACTAAAGCCCGGCCAACGTGGCGCGCCCGACCGGGCGGATCGCCACTTCCGGCAACAGCTCGGCATAAGATACGACGCGTACGTCACGCAAATCGAGCTCCAGCAACTTGCGCACGAAACGTCGGATGTCGGGCTGGGTGAGCACGATCCCGGGTGTCTCGCTGCTTTGCAAAGCGCGGTGCACCGCGGACACCACGTCGCGCGCGGCGGCGGGGGCCAGCGTCAAAAAGCTGCCAGCTGGGGTACGCGATACGGCCGCGCGGATGGCTTCTTCGATTTGCGGCTCGAGCAGCACGACGGACAGCTCGCGACCGCCCTGAGTGAGCGCGTAGGTCAGCGGCCTGCGCAGTTGAGACCGCACGAATTCCGCCAGATTGAGCGGATCGCGTTCGACGTTACCCACCAGGGCCAAGGCTTCCAGGATCGCGCGCAGATCGCGAATGTTCACGCGCTCTTCGGCCAAACGGCGCAAGACGTCGGCCAGCAGCGTGACTGCGATCGGTTTGGGTACGACTTGGCGCACGGTGGCGGGCGCGATTTGCTCGAGCTCGTCGAGCAAACCTTGCGTCTCGGCGATGCCCAAGAAATCCATGGCGCGCGCTTGCAGCACCGACAGCGCTTGCCCAACCACGAACTCGGCCAGCAGGGCGTCAGTCACGTCTGCGGGGATGGCGAACGCCCGCGCGGGCACTTCGTGAATCGAGAGCAGCACGTGGCGCGCCGGCAATTGCGCGTTCTCGGCCAGGCGCCCCGGAGGCAGCGGCACGCCGAGATCGCGAAACACGATCTCGCGCACGGCGCTGATTGCCGAACGAAGGCCGGGCCGGCGCACTTCGCTGCCACGAAACTCGTCGTCCGCGAAGCTTGCCAGATCGGCGGACACTTCCAGGCCCCAGGGGGTGACCGCGGGCACGAAGCGCATCGCGGCGCCGCCGGCACGCCGTGGCGTGACTTCGGTCAAGGGCGCATCTTCGGTCTTGCGCAGGACCTTGCCGCGCGCGCGCGAGCCGAACAACAAGAGCACGCCGATGACCAAGAAGGGCAGCGTGGGCAGCCCGGGGATCAACGACAGCAGCAGCACGAAGAAGCCGCCCACGCGCAAGGCCTGGGGCTGATCGAACAGTTGCCTGGCGAGCTCCACGCCGAGCGGCGTATCGGCCTCTTCACTGGCCACGCGCGTGACCAGCACGCCGGCGCCGGTGGCGATCAAGAGCGCGGGGATCTGCGTGACCAGGCCGTCGCCGATGGTCAGCAAGCCATAGCGCTTGAGGGCGGCCACGGGCTCCAGGCCTTTTTGCCCGATGCCGATGGCCAGGCCACCCAAGATGTTGACCACGGTGATCAAGAGCGACGCGATCACGTCGCCTTTGACGAACTTCATCGCGCCGTCCATGGCGCCGTAGAATTGGCTCTCGCGCACCAAGCTGCGTCGCCGGGCGCGCGCCTCGCTGCCGTCGATCGCGCCGGAGCGGAGCTCCGCATCGATGGCCATTTGCTTGCCGGGCATGGCGTCGAGCGCGAAGCGCGCGCCCACCTCGGCGACGCGTTCACCGCCCTTGGCGATCACGATGAACTGGATGATGGTGAGGATCAGAAAGATCACCGCGCCGACCACGTAGTTGCCGCGCACCACGAATTGACCGAAGGCCTTGATCACCTCGCCCGCGTCCGCCTGCAGCAAAATCAGGCGCGTGGAGGAGACATTCAAGCTCAGGCGAATCAAGGTCGTGATCAAGAGCAGCGTCGGAAACGAGGCGATCTTCAGCGCCTCGCTGACGTACATCGAGACCAGCAGGATCACGACGGACGCCGCCAGGTTGGAGGCGATCAGCAGATCGAGCAGCCAAGTCGGCAGCGGCACGACCATCAAGCCGACTACGGCGATCACCAGAGCGGCGAGCACGGCGTCGGCCACGCCGAAGCGAGCCTTGGGCCTTATCAGATTCAGGGCGGGGGACGGCATGGGGGAGGCCTTTGGATTCAGCTCGGTGAAGTGAACAGGCCGACCACGCCGCTATACAGCTGCAGCGCGGGCTCACCGCCGTGCGGGGCGATTTCGAAGCTTCCAAACATGCCCACCCACGGGATTTCGCCGAAGCGCGCCTTGAGCATGCGCAGATCGGTATCCGGGTTCTTATACAGCGAGACGCCTCGGCCGGCGCAGTTCAAGCAGATCCCGAAGCGCGGCGCGGCCCCCGCCGACTCTCGCGCCACTTCGCGAATGCGCATTTCGAAATCGGCGCGGGCCGCGCCGGCGTCTCGCACGGCGAAGGCCATGCGCATGCCTTGTTTGACTTCTTCCGACACGATCAGCCCGTGGCGAGCGGGATCCACCCCCTGCACCGCGCGCAGCAAGAGCGGGGGCCGAACGCTGTCTTGCCCGCGTTCGGTGGCGAGCGCGACGAACACCAGCGGCTGGTCGACCAGCGCGTGCGCCACCGTGCTCAGCACTTCGAGCGCGGGCTCGCCCTCGATCGACAGCACCATCGAGCCGCGCACTTCGCTGATTTCGCGTAGTGGCATGAGCAGCTTGCACGCGGGCGACGAGGCCAAGATCGGGGGTGGCAAGCCGCGCACGCTGAGCGTGCCGGCCGCACCAGCGCTGACCGTGCCCGAGCTACTGACTGCGTAGACGTCGCTATCCGAGAGCGTGCCGGCGCCGATCACTCGCGTGCCCTTCAGGCCGTGCAAGGCCTCGATGGTCTGTGGCTGCACGCCGTTCGGGCGCAAAAAGACCAACGCGGTCTCGGCGCGAGCGGCGTCGTTGCGGGCGCTGAGCTCCCGGCTCAACGCCAGACACAGCTCGGACTGACTGGCGGAAACCACCCAGGCGTCAGCGGTACCGCCGAGCCAAAGCAGGACCGCAGCAGCGGACTCGCCTTCGATCTCCCCGCGCTCGGTGAGCACGCCGGAGCCCGAAGCCAGCAACAGCGGAAAGCCGAGCCGGGCTCGACCCAGCGCGTCCGCGATCGCTTCGAGTTTCCTGGCCATCCCGCCCGCGACCAGGACGAGCCCGCCGGCCGGCTTTTGGCCGCCCAAACCCGCGGAGGCCTCACGGATCGAGCTGACGAGCCGCCCTGGGCTTTCGCCGCGGACGAGCAGGCTCGTAGCTGTGGCCCTCATGTGTGCACCTTATTTCGGGGCCTGCCTGCCCGCAAGGGGTTGTCCACGCCAACTGGGCTTCCGTCGGCCTGAAACATTGATAGCCTGGTGAGGAATGCCAGTCGTGGCCCCGCCGTACATCATGCGCTCCTACGGAGGGACAGACATCGGGCGTCGTCGCTCGGTGAACGAGGACGCTTACCTTTGCGACGACGAGCTCGGCTTGTGGGTGGTCGCCGACGGCATGGGCGGGCACGCCGCCGGCGAAGTCGCGAGCCGTGAGTCGATCGATACCATTCACGGCATGGTCAAGCGCGGCAAGGCCTCGCTCGCGCTCGATGGTCCGCAGACCGAAGAGAAAGCGCGCGCCGCGTGCCGCTTGCTCGAAGGCGCCGTGCAGGCCGCGACCTATATTCTGTTCGCGATGGCTGAGCTCGACCGAGGCAAGGCTGGCATGGGCACGACCATCAGCGCCATGATGCGCTTCGGCGATAGCGTCGTGCTGGGCCAAGTCGGCGACAGTCGCATCTACCGTGTGCGCACGGGGGATGCGCTACAACTCACGGAAGATCACACACTTATCGCGTGGCAGCTGAAGCAAGGCCTGATCACACCCGACCAAGCGCGCGTCAGCAAACAGCGCAACGTGATCACGCGCGCGGTCGGTAGCCGCGACTATGTCCAAGTAGATACCAGCGTTTGGGAGGCAGGCTTGGGCGATTCCTACATGCTCTGTAGTGACGGCCTGCATGGCTACCTAAAGCCTGAAGAAATCCCGGACATGATGGCGGAAGGCGGGCATTTTGCCGTGGAGAAGTTCATCCAGCTCGCCAACGCGCGGGGCGGTAAGGACAACATCACGGCGGTGGTGGTCGAAGTCTCGTAGCTCGGCCGGATTGTTGGCCCATGGGCGAAGCGTTCGCTAGCCATTGGAGACATGAAAGCCAGGCGTGTCGGAGTCGTCATGGGCGGAGCGTCCGCGGAGCGCGCGGTCTCCATCCGTTCGGGTGAAGCCGTGGTCGGCGCACTTGCTGGCCTCGGTTACGACGTGACTCCGTTGCTACTGGGCGCGGGAGGCGAAGCGCTGGTTCAGCTCGCGAACGCCGACCTGGACGTGGCCTTCCTGGCGCTGCACGGTCGCCTGGGAGAAGACGGTTGTGTGCAGGGCCTGCTCGAGCTGCTCGGTATTCCTTATACGGGCTCGAGCGTGCTGGCGAGCGCGCTAGCCATGGACAAGCTCAAGGCCAAGGAGCTGTTCCGGCTGCACAACGTGCCGACGCCGCCGTACTACGCGTTCGGCAGCCAGCAGTGCGCGGCAGATCTGGAAGAGATCCACGGTTCGTTCGGCTTTCCGGTGATCGTCAAGCCGCGCCGCGAGGGCTCGAGCCTGGGCGTGGCCCGAGCCAACGACCTGAGCGAGCTCGCGCACGCTCTCGAGTCAGCGTTGGCCTATGACTCGAGCGTGTTGGTCGAGCGGTTCATCGAGGCCAAGGAGCTGACGGTCGGCATCTTGGACGGCCGCGTGCTCGGGGCGATCGAGATCGCGCCGAGCTCGGGGGTGTACGACTTTCACGCCAAATATACGCCGGGTCTGACCGACTACTTCATGCCGGCAAGGCTGCCCGCGGCGCGCTATCGCGGCGTTTTGAGCTTGGCCGAGCGCGCCGCTCGTGCGCTCGACACGAGCGGCGCCGTGCGCGTCGACTTGTTGGTCACCGAGGGCCAGAACGAATACGTGCTGGAGGTGAACACGCTGCCGGGCATGACCGAGACCAGCCTGCTGCCGAAGATCGCGGGCGCTGCCGGCTTTGGCTTCGCCGAGTTGTGCGAGGCGATTCTGGACCGCGCCACGCTGCATACCGGCACGCCGCGCCGTCCGGCCGAGCGAGAAGCCGCTCCCGCTGCCAGCCCCGCGACCGTGCGTGCTCAGGGACCGATCATCTGGGCCACCGCGAGCGGGTCGCGGTAACGGCGGAGGTCGGTCACGAGATCCTCGCGAGTCGACCAGGGCAGCACGTTGCCGTGGGGGGTCGCGTATTCCAGGTACAGGTTGCCATCGGTCGAGATCATTTGCTCGACCGATTCCCCGGCCTCGACGGCAGCTTGCGCCAAAAAGCGGTCGAGCCCGGCATCGCTGAGCAGCACATCGTTGAATAGATCCAAGAGCGGACGCGCGCGCGGGACGGTTCTGGCGACCTCGGGCGTTCGTTCCAGCGCCTGCACGCGCGCCTTGGATGCCACGAGCTCGGCATCGGACGCGACCACGATCCCCTGACCGCCACCGTAGAATAGCGTCACGTGCGCGAATTGATGGCGCAAGGTATTGAGGATGATCGCAAAATCTCGCGGCCGAATGTGATGCAGCTGCACCCATTGCTGGAACACGGCGCCCGGCTTCAAGCGCTCGTGGATCAAGTGGTAAAACTCACGGCTGTATAGGCTTGCGGCGCCCGCAAACCAGACACTCGACAGCTCCATGCTGATCAGGTCGTACTTCTGTTCTCGAACCAGGACGAAGTTGCGGCCATCGGCGTGATGAACGGTGACACGCGGATCGTCGATCGCGCCCAAGTTGGACTCACCGAAATAGCTCTTGGCCGCGAACAGGATCGAGGGCGAGATCTCCGCCACGTCGATCTTGTGCCAGGGGTAGCCAGCCAATGTGCCGAGCGTGGTGCCCGTGCCCAAGCCAATCACCAGTAGATCGCGATAGTCTTTGACGAACAGCGAGGGGTAGTGGGCAAAGAAGCGCTGCGCGTTCATCTCCCAGCCGGTATTGCCCTGGAATTTGCCGTTCGTGAGCAACGTGCGCACGCCGCCGGTATCGGTCACGGTGGTCACGCCGCCGTGCACGTCCTCGCGCATCATCAGGATCTCGTCGGGCGCGTGGTAACCGTCGAAGTACACGTTCGTGCCGCTGGTCAACATCGCCAGATCCCAGCGCGGGCTGACCAGGGCAATCAGCAGC
>Ga0247774_1000198_pt1 | contig 28787 bp, 31 predicted proteins | sample UWRJL001104B6_FD_179933 | JGI IMG/M metagenome (GOLD analysis project Ga0247774, IMG submission 179933) | Plant litter microbial communities from Arlington Agricultural Research Station in Wisconsin, United States - UWRJ-L001-104B-6 | ecosystem: Environmental > Terrestrial > Plant litter >...
TGGAGGAAATAAATCGGGTGAACATTGAAATCTTCGGAGTCGTATCGAACATCTTGACCGACTTCGAGACCATGCTCTCCCCGCTTGGCTCGGATGGTTCCGAGTCTATTTGCGCGGCTGAACATATTGCGTCGCCAATTAAGATCCGTCCTGAAAAATGCGGTTCCGGTTTTAGAGGTCACAAATTAAACCTTGTATCGGTGATTAACCATCACCCGGTTTGCTGCAATGAGTGAATGTCGTTGGAGTGATATTTATAGCGTGGCAACCCCATCTCCGCCGTGAAAATGACAAATCTCCGACTTCCGGCGCCACCGTTAGACTTGCTTTTCCACATCACTGAGAACCCATGGGTCGGAAAGGTCAACATGGAATTATTAATACTGATCACCCTGTTCGCCACCCCGCAACTCGTCAGCTCCACCCCGCTCACCGCAGCCCCGGAGCTCGGCACCCCCTGCGGCGCCGACTTAGGCGACTGCCCCTCCCTCACCTGCATCCCCCTTAGCACCAACTGCACAAACTTCTCCCGCTGCCCCGGCACGTGCCAAGACCTCACGACCACCCCGCAGCAAATCTATACCACGTGCGGTGGCTGGTTCGCGTACGACGACTGCGATGAGCGCGTCGAGTTCTGCGTGGCTGACCCGCGCCGCAGCGGCTGTGGGCCTGAGTGCGACGGTGCCGGCATCTGCGCGCCCGTGGCCGACACCTGCGGCGGGGAGGCCGGGCGGACGTGTACGGGGGACAAGGTTTGTCTCCGACGACCAAATTGCGTAGCTGATGAGGCGGCTGGGGAGAGGTATACTTGCGGGGGGTTATGCCTGCCGCTAAGGTTTGGATCGGATTCTTATGAGAAGAGTAGGGCGGTGGAGGTGACAAGGGAGGATCAGGATGGGCGTCAAATCCCAGAAGAAGTTAAGGACTGACGTTTCTGGCGTGGATGGGCTTTGCAGCTAGGCGGACACTGGATATAGGGTCATTCCGAGTCCATACAACCAAAGCATATCCCCACCTACTTGCAGAGAATTTTGTTTCGTTCTTAGACGTCAATACACAGGAAGCCCCATATCGTACATGAAGGTAACTTGGTTCGAAAAAGGAGTAATCCGTATGAAATTGTCCCCGCCTTTGTCTCTTGTCTCTTGCGTAATCGTAACACGTAAGAGACATACATTATGACGCCGTGAAGTCGTCGCCCTCACACATACATTTTTCTAGTGAAAGATGTCGTAATAGCGCCGAAAATTATGGCTTTCTGTCAGAAACGATGGGGATGACAGCTGTTGGCTGTTATCATAGAACAGAGGCTTCACATAAAGTTAGTCCATGGCCAAAAAGCTTTCAAGAGGGACAACACAATCAAGCAGAACAGACACAACCAGACACACGGATTAACCGTAGCCCAATCGTATCCAACGTTGACTATGTGGATGCTAGTATGGCCGCCGGGGAAAATCGCAGGAGGCACCAGCCGTTTCGCGTGTTCATATAGGTCAGATACTCAATCTAGAGCATAGGACAACGACTGGGCCTTGTTAGCTCTGCGTTTGAAGATGGGCTGTACAAAATTACGCATTTGGTTTATTTGCAGAGGGCGAACGTGAACGGGGGTTCTGGAATGCTACTTGTTTCTCAGCCATTTGATGCACATTCATTATTGATCTGAACCCCTCATGTTGATGGTCATTTGCTGCGCATTGGGGAGCGGTCTCCCGATCCACACTATGGGGCATGAGCAAGTTTGTGGGGAGGCTTTTTCTTCCCTTCTGCAAGTCGATTGTTGTTAGTATCTTGAGGGCTTCTATTTTAGAGTCTCCTTCCATTCCCTTTGCACATCTTCAATCATAGGGTGTGGTGCCTGCGACATAACATGCATGCCTCAAAGCCACTGCGAAGTCATGTCGACACTGCCCATTTACATACTAGGGTATTTTTCCTTTTAAATCTTGGTTAATTTTTTGGAAAGTATTAGCGGGAATGTCTTCACTATATCATCCCGGAGAAAGAGAAGCCATTCCTTGTTAACCCGTTCTAGCACCTTCTCTGTATCAACACCTTCGCTCCTCGGACCAGGAGGATGCATGCCAATGGTTCGTTTATGGTAGAATATGTCGTCTGGGTAGAAATGTTAGCATCTACTTACTTCCCATGCTGGTCCAAGACTTGTTCGCGCGGCCGGTCATATGAGGACTGCTGTTGTATGGTAGAAGATGTTTTCTTTGCTTCCCACTGCACATTCGAGCCCAGGTTTGGAAGAGCAGTTTGTTGTAGTATAGCATAGATATTGTATTATGCCGCGACTCAATAACCTCTAATTTGATATGTAAGAAATGTGCCGGTTGGCAAATGTGTCCTTGATAAACTGCCCAAGATGTTCCGAACATATAGCGGAAACCGTATCAACATTTCCGTAAACTCAACTCCCCAAAGTGACGCTTCGACAATAGAAACGGTGCAGCCAGTGTTTAGTGGTCAGAGAAAGTGGGACTCGGTTGAACCGCCCATATGGCTGGTGGCCAGCACCTTCCCGCACTTCATGCACGAGTGGCGGACGTCTTTCATGGCGTTGCACACGTACGGGAGGAAGGTGAAGATGCCGGTCGTGAAGAAAAACATAACAGCCAAGCCGCTAGACGGTCGTGTCAGTTGGTTGAAGAGAAGCTTCCATATTACGAGGGAAAGGCTCACTGAGTGCCAGCACCGTAGACATGCCTGATGCCCGTGTGGGTGACGTTGTTGCACGAGGGACACTCGACGATGGCCGGATAACGGTGGAGGAGGCTTAGAGGCACGACGTTGGCCCTGGACTTCTCGAACGGATTGGGAGGCATCGGGACTGTGGCGTGGTGGTGGTGAGCTGAGTTGTGACAGCTGGGAACGCTGTACGGGGGCTCGAATGGATAGTCCGGGAGAGGAGGCGATCTGGTGCCAGCCGGAGGCTGGGTAGTCGACATGGCATCTGGGGATAAGTAGTCAGTCAGAGTAACTAAGTCACAGCGGCTGACGAGCTCGGACTTTGGGGGTTTGGTTGAGGCCATTGAATCGAGATGGTGGAAAGAAATCACCTACCCATTTCTGTCTTTTCCATAACCATGATATTCCCAAAAGGTAAAGTTAACAGTTAACCCTGGAGTTAACTAATTAGCAGGGGCTGGGCATAATTAAGCTAAAGTACGGCCCGGCGGGGGGAATAGTGACGAGATATGCGATTTATATACGCATCTCCAGGCCGTAAATCTCGAACCGTTCGAATTACTCGGGGTGCTAGCAGATCAAGATAGGTCGCAACGATGTCCTCAAGCTCTGTCAACCGTGGTGTAAAACCATTGGCTGACTGGATGACGCCGCAACGAAGCAGGATACGAGACTCGAGATGACGCGTAAGTGTCTGGGGCTGGCGCTGAGTGGATTGTTAGCGGGCTACGCAGCCTTCATGCGCTTGGGGTCTGTGTTGATTGGACAATTGCTAGTGCCGCAGAGCTTGGTAAACCGCGGGGCAAAAGCGGCTGCGAGTAGAACATCCGGACCTGAGTGGCGCAATAACAATCCTGCTGCAGCGGTGGTCTGGAAGAGGGGTCGGTAGCAATGCGCAAGCTCTGTCAGCTCGACAGGAAGACGCCCATTAAAACACGATTGAAATGAAGTGATCTAATCTGTAAAGGAGGGAAAAGTGTATTGCGATGTTATTTTTTCAAGCGAAAAGTAGCTGCTTTCAGCTCCTGACTTATGCCCGTATGCCCTGTACCCTTGTCTCCTAGAGCGACCTAAGCGCTGCAGGAGTGACCTGGAGGATGCGCTAGTAGTGGCTATGATGAATTTGCTACAGGGGATATTGAGGCTCAACCTGTTCCTGCCCTTAATACCTGTTTCGGTAACATTGTCCTGAGACGCAGTTGTCAGCTGCGCGCAACCGTATATAGTGGGTACCGATTGCCTGACTGACTTGGGAGCACCCCTAGGTATTCTTGATTTATGGGGTTAAAAAAGGTCCCCGGCTGAGGTAGAACAACCCCTAAGACACAGATGACTCTTTTTCCTTCGCAATTTCCGCATTTTGGAGGTATCTCTCTAAGGAAATCAACACGATACTTTCCCAGCCCTACTGTCACGGCGCCAGGTGGACATCCATCAATGCTAAAGAAGCCTCGTAATATAAAATGTGCTACTAGCAGTATATAATAGCTCTTCCCGGTCCCAATGTCGAATATGGAAACAACTAGCGTAGGCGCTATTGTGTGGAATGGCCCGTCGTTAATAACGTTTAAGCAACGACGTGGCGTAAAAAGACAGGAATACTTGATGTGCTGTGACTATAGTGACGTCTCGTTGAGGGAGGCTCATAGACAAGGGCTTGATTGAAGAAGTAACAGACGATCTCCTGCCTCATGAATATCAAGAGAGTTCTAGACTAGAAGACGTGTAAAATAAAAGGTATATAGAATTCTCTAAGGCGCAATCATCGACGACAATATTAGCTATCTCTGATAGCTAACTTGTCTAACACAAGGCGATACTAATCGCCTTCCTTTTGGTTAGGAAGAATATATAGAAAATTCCTAGCCGAGTAAACAATGTTGGGCGCAGTGTTTTACCTCTGAGCTGCAATGCCAAAAAGCGAACGTTGGTGGCCAAGACTCTTAAGTGGGCTCAATACCCTACCCTCGCGCCTGACGTGCAGCCATATGCTCATCCGCTTTCTCCTTAAGCCATTGAGCGTAGCTGTGCCAAGAGGTCGGGGAGGTTCTCATGCACATCCCGGACGTGCTCTTCCAAAACCCACTGGCTCGCGAAGCCGTTCCCCTTTCTCGACCGCCCGCATCCTGAGCTCGGGCAGAGGAATCTCCCGCCAATTTTATGCATTCCATGAATTTTCTGCTCGTGGAGGCGGAGAATCTCGACAGTAGCAAAGGGACGCGCCGAGTTTTCGCAGTGTTCTACCTTGCATCGCAAGGACTCGAGGTGTTCTTCAACCCATTGGCTAAATTTCTGTCAGCATTTCAAATACACGTGACAGCAGAGGCACAGAAGTTGCGCTTTCGGGCATCGAAAACGCTCTGTTCAGTTTGACGGCGAACCAGATACTTACTCGAATTCAGCTCGTAGGACAGTTGGCTTGTGATCACAAAAGTCCTCTGGTTCCCATGGACAGTGCCACAACCCGTCCTCAGGATCCAGAGCAGCACCGATATATACGGGATGCTGATGGAACCATTTTCTCTCCCCGGTTTGACTCCTCGGAGGACGGACCGGCGGATCGGAGTCTCTTGCGGCATCGGCGGAGGCATCGCTCTCGTCGTCACTCTCCATCTCTTCCTCATTGCTCTGTTCTGGTGGCAGCGCGGCAAGGGATGCCTCGTGCATGTGCTGCTCAATGTGACGGATGACAGTATGTCGACCAGTGCGAATTACCTTGGCGCAGAATGGGCACGTCTTGTCGTCCCAGTCGGGATTGACCTTGTGCAATGCTTTCAGATGGTCAACCCACTCTCGCCTAGTCTCGAAGACGGCCCTTGTGGAGGGCTCGCGAATGCACCGGCAAGCAACTTGGCAGCAGATCCATGGCTTGAGATCGGAAAGTAGGTGTCGCCTGAGAGAGAGAGAGTACGTCAGTTTTGCTCTTGAAAAATTTCCATATATAATGCAGCAGCGGATATGGGAACTAATCTCATACTTCCAAGCTCTGTCGTCGCTAGACTTCTGAACATCTTGGCCACAGGCCATGCAGGGAAATAACTGTCCAACAGCGAGGTGTCGTGGCTGCGATGGAAATTTCGTTCGCCTTACGCCGTCCCTGGCGAGAGAGAGTATACTGTCCCCGCAGATGGAAGGATCTCCGGCCGTGTACCGTTCATCAAGGTTGATTCCAGAGCGACTCGGCCCATAGATTGAAGTTCCGAGAGCAGAATCTCTGATTCTCCCGACATTGGCTCCTGGCGTTAAAAAGGCTGCGGGCGTCGCTGCCTGCTCCTCCGCAAGATGAGGAGGCGCGCTGGTTAACGCCACGCCAGAGTCCGTTGGGGCTTTATTAAACACATTTATTGCCGGGGCTGCCGCGTTGAGCATGACGGATGGCATTTCTTCGGTAACCGTGATTTGGACCACTGGATTTTCACGTTGGCGCTGTGCTACCTCCCTCTCTGCTTGGAGATGTAAAAACGTTTCGTAGTTAGCTTTAGCGAGGACGTCAAGAAGGCCCTCGTGGCATGAAGGAAACTTGGCTTGCACCCGATTGCGGAAGATATCCAGAACTGATCCTAATGAGCCCGATGCCTCTAGTGCAGAGTGCCTGGCGTATTCCGCATCGGATTCCGGTGTATCCATATCAGGGATGGCATCCTCTATCAAGGGACTGAGATCTTCCAACAATCCAACATCTTCTTCCAGGTTCCTGATGGCATTTTCTAGAGATGTCTCGTCGCCGTGGAACCTCATGAAGTCGTTTCCTTCGTCACCGTCTTCGCCAAATTCAACGTCGGGTGGTACTCGAGAGGCAGCTTCTTCGGCGACATTGTTCAAGAGTCTTGCTTTGGATCTCATAATATCGACTTGAAACGACAGTTGCTCGTTGCTGGGACTTTTGGATTTCAATTCATCGCCAGGCTCTAGCAGAAGTAATGGCAGGATATCTGGATCCCGCAGAGTTAGAAACTAAGCATATTGGTTTCAAGCGTCAAAGATAAATGCAAGATCCACGAACCTTGTCCTAATGTCCCCGAAATTTTTAGCAAGACTCTCATTGTCAAGCGCCTAGCAGACTGCGACTCCTGTAGTATTTCGTCGAGTCTTCCTTCCTTCAGACCGTGATCACGGGCCCACAATAGAAGTCGGAAGTAAGTGTCCTCAAGCCCGCGGCGCAGTGGCTTCGACAAGTCGGTTCGGTCCTCGTTCGTCTCATTTCTAAGGTATGTTAAGAGGGCTTGAAACAAAAAAGTTATGTTTTCGTATAAGCTGCACACAAATTCGGACCTGGCGGCCTCGGAATGCGCCGAGTCTTGTGGTGCGAGAGACCAATGCGTGGTTCGACGCTTTTTGAACTCGGACGTTTCCCGCGGACCGCCATTGTCGCACAGCCCCTCCATAGTTTATGGACTGCTTGATCCAGTATTGGTTGAGTAATTTGAGAGGGCGAATCAAGAGTGGTAGGGCTACAATGCGGAGTAGGGACCTGAAAGGCCAATGCATTCGCGGCGGTTTTCGGGGGAGGATATACTCAAAGGGTTCCTCGCGCAAGGTGGGTTCAGACTCGAACGCACGCAATGATTACGTAGGGTGATCTTATCTCTCGCGAATCGGTACTCCCTCGGCAATCGGTTGCCGATGCGTTGGTGTTATGTTCGCCCCGCCAGAAAGAAATATTCGTGGTTACGGTCCGCCACCGGAGCCGACTGGTTCGCAACAAGCGCGCAACATTTGTTCTGCTCGGGAAAGACGGCCACGTTCTTGCCGGTTTGGCCAGACAGCCCATAAATTGCCTTACGCAGTTTGCATGCAGCTAGTGAGACGCCTTGCGCCAAGTTCTCCCCTCGCACCACTCGCTGGTGCTTGAGATCATTTTCAGTGGGGGGGAGGTGTCGGTCGCCGAGTTGTGACAGGCTGGCGGGTGATAGCATACGCCACCATGTCGGTGCGGGAATTTTCGGTGAGGGAACCTAAGCGAAAGTCGAGAGAGGAGGCGCGAAGGGCATGCGCTGCCACTTTCAAGGCGTAGCCTCGGGCTCGCCCGCCCCAATTTTTCGACTTCCCGATTCAAAAGGTGGTCGCCGGGCTTGGCAACCTTGGCCCCTCGGCAGTTTTCTCATCCATTCAACTTCAATATTGCTGCAACCATTCTAAGCGAGCACTCTTCGCGTCAAATGAAACTCGGCCACTTGGGGATTTTTTTCGGCGAGAGCTCGAGATTGAGTGTCGGCTTCGCGGCCCGTCATGTCGGCAGAACTGGTTCTTGCTGTTGTGCCCATTTGCCTCGCGGCGATGGCGGGCTGCGTCCAGGCATGGGACAAGATCAAACTCATGTGCAATTATCACAACGAGGTGGAGACGCTGCGTTTCAAGTTTGAGATCCAAATGAAGCATTTCTATCAAGAAGTACGGCTTCTTCTCGGCGAGATGTTTGGAAGGGTCATAGCGGATGCCATGATCCGGGACCAGAATTCTAAACTCTGGATTGACCTTGAGTCCGCATTGGCCGCTCACCTTGGTGGCAGTATAATGTACGAAGATTATATCAAGGCAATGGACCAGGTAAATCGGTGCATTAAGACGATCCAGAAAAGGCTTGATCACTGTTTTCCTGGAGAAGGCAAGGTATGGCCACCCTTTTGTGGTTCTCCTTGGAACACAGGCGCTGTTGGGTTCAGAATCAACATCTCAAGAGGTTTATATCAACTCACATGTCACTTCATAGTTCCAGCCTTCGCCTCTGCAGAAAGCCAAGGGGGTTATTTGCGTCGGATTCAGAAAAGAGGCATGCGTGGCAGAAATCCTACAGTTGAAAGAGTGGAATGGGGCGCTAAGACGTACGAGGAAGAATGCCAAGGGAATGAGAAACGAAGAGGAAAGGGCCCCCTTGCTCCATACAGCAAAGAATACAAGGATCAAAGCGACGCCAAACGACGGATCTTCGGCACCATTAACACTACCTGCTAGGGAAAATGATCCAAACCGCTTCAAGGTTGTCCGAGCTGTCTCTCAAAACTTTCAGACGATGTTAGCAACTAACTTCACGTGCAACTACCAAACCCACGCGTACCACATTGCCCAGCTGTTTCTTTTACGGAAGTTGCCAGTTCCATATTCCGGCAATGTACCGTGGCTGCTTGAGCACGGTCGCCAAGACCAGTTTTACTGTCAGAGGTATGTTGTCTGTGAAGCGGAATCAAAACCCGAGGCTTAGCACGGCTCCACTCTGTATCTAACCCCAATTTAGTTCTCGACTTCCGTTCTTAGTATCTTGGGAACCTGATACGCATATTCCTACGCCAGTTACTAGTCCAGGGTCAGCCCCGGAACAGGAAATTCCTTCCGTCAAGGCGATAAAGACTACCCCGGAAGCAGGACCATCTCGGATAGGAGCTGCGAGAACCGACTATATTACTAGTGTGGCCTCGAATGCCAGTCGACGGAAGCCTTCAAGTGGATCCCCGTCCACATTACCTGAGGCGCATAACAGCCTATGTGCGTTACTAAACGACTGTTCTGTAAAAGCGAGGACCAAGGGACCGACCACAAAACTGTATACGACTCACAGCCCGTCTGGCCACCTCCATCGATTTCGGTTCGAGGCTGGAATTCCGGCAATTTCTCACCTTGCGAGCCCAGCCACTCATCACCGTGTTCCTCTGAAAAGTATGCTTAGTAGACCTGCCCTCGAAGTTGTCAAGCTTCAGCACAGAATAGAATTGGCCCTTATTCTTGTCGAGACAGCCTTAATGCACTACTCAACAGTTGCATGGCCAAATATTCTCACCTGCCTCATGGAAAGAATTTCCATCTTCGTGAAACCAAATGCAGATGCCGATTTATCCGAGAGCTTCCACACGCTGCACCTGACAGTCGAGATTGACCAGGTCACTCAGCCTTCGCAGGTTGAGACAGGAGGCGATATCGACATGGACCTCGAGCCGGCGACAAAGCAAGACCAGCAACCGGCACAACGTGATCTCCGCCATCAGTTTGGCATTCGGAATCCTACGCTTTTTTCCCTGGGTGCAGCTATGTTGCAGATTGGGCTGTGGAGTCCACTCGAAGTGCAAGGCAAGGACGCCGTTGCGAGCATTCGGAGGAAGGCGGAATGTTTTGAAGGGATGGGGAGTCTCTATCGACGAGCAATGCTGAGGCTCTTGTACTGTGATTTCGGAGAAGGGTGCGATTTGGACAACATGCGCCTGCGTCAGGCAATCTGCAATACTGTAATTGCGGACTTGGACAGCGCATTGAGGTGTGAGGAGTATTATTAAGATTGGGATTTCATAATGTATGGCACCTTTCAATATTATAGACCATATTGGGTGTTTTGGCTTGCATGCGGTCGAGAGGCGTCACTCATTAATCATCGACACATGTATACGATTGGCCTGGGATTGGGTTGACATATATCGGACGGCTGGGGCCCTATGTTGGCACATATGGAGTTTCGGGCACTCAAGTGTAGAAAAAAAAATCTTGATATTTTGATTCACATCTCATGCAACGTAACGATCTACTTGAGGGGCTATTAATCGCCGAAACCCGGACAGTAGACGGGTGGCTTGCATCGAATTATCTGGACTTGAATCGTACCCACTACGCGCATCAGCAAGCCTTTTATGCCTAAACCTACGAACTTCCCAACAACTGAGTTCCCTGCCAATATTAGATCGCACGCTCCCCGGTATGCCTCACCGGTTTCCGAGAATGCGGCAACCATGCGCCCGAGAAAGGCTGGGGCAGTAACTCTTGGATCGGCCAATACGAGCGAGTGGGTGAACTGGAGGAAGAATTGAGGAGAGGGTGACTGGAGTGCTATTAGCGGACAGACCGATGATGCATATCATGATATAATGGACCCTAGGAGCACCAACAGTGGTCCAGATATAGGTTTTGATATTGGAGTAGCTATCTTGTGGGTTCCGAGGTAAGGGTTTTTTTTGCCCTCGTTCTCTAACTATTGAGAGTGGCAAGCGGACCAGTATCGAAATCTAAATTCTACCAAGGAAATCATATTCTGAATTACATGGAAACACTACAGCACGCTGATACGAGCGATCACCAGCCTGGCCGTCAGGTGTTGTAGTGCCTCGATAGATTTCAGGTATCACCGACACGCCCTATTTTTGGATAGGCGTCAGTGATCACTACGATATAATATGTCTAAGTTATGAAATAAGGTTGAATTGATGCTAAATACTAAGTTACCTCGGAGTTCAGCCGTTCGCATACCGGGGTCCTACTAATGTATACCCGAAACTACTTGGTTTAAAGCTAGCAAGAATCAGACGACGGCTGAGGCATTGGGCTGTCACGTAGATTCTTTCGACTAACAAGTCAGCAAGACAATAACAGAGTAGTTCTAAACATGCAATTATCTGTTAAGTATTTCGAGGTAAAAAAGAGGAGGTTAACTAAGCAATGAAAAGAACGCTCTAGTTTGATTTGATTTGCCTTGTAGATATCGCTGATGAGAGCGATCTCCTCCAGCCAGAGGCTCACACAACACAGCCCTTTACAGCTCCGGCTGCTGCCCTGACTCGGCCTGGCTGAAGACATCGCGCAGTGTTGGGATGGACGGCACGAAGAAGTACTCGCCGCCCTTGGGCACGACCCACCGGGCGAACGAGAACGCCTTGGCTGGGTCGCTAACGCTAAGGCCAAACATCTCCCGTGCGTTGACGTCCCCGGAGGTCACGGCCCCGATGATAGGGTCGAGGCCGGCTGTCGAGCCCTTTGGCGGGAAGCCTGTGTTGTCGGCCCAGCCTGAAAAGAGGGTTTGGTCAGGTTAGTTAACTCGCCAATCAAGATTCGTCCCATGAAAAATAGGATGAAGGGAAATGAGAAAGAAGGTAAAAACGAACTCTTCTGTAAAAATGTAAACCCCCCCTTTTGGCCTGGCGACCCATCTAGCGCGCTCTGGTAGCTAACGAACAGCAGGCCTCTATCCTTCTCCGTCCTCTTGTTGGCCTTTTCCTCAGGTGTCACCTCAGGCCCGAACGGGATCCCGCGCCGCAGCACGCGGTGCACGTTGATGAACTGCTGAGGGATGTCGCCGCGCGGGTTCATCTTGCGCGTGTGCGCCGCAAACGGGCACAAGTCCTGGTCCTCGCCGCTGTAGGTCGTGAAGGCGTTGTTGCGCTTCGGGTCTCGCGCGAGGGCCGGGTCGTCCCGGCGAGGGGCAAGCGGCACGGGCGCGCCCGACTTCCAGCGGCCGACGAGGCGGGCGCCCGTCAGCTCGACGGCGTTGGCGGTGGGGTCGATGATGAGTGGGGCGGCGGCCGCGACGCCGCTGAGAAAGGGGATTAGTGTCTTCAGTGGTACGTGGGGTGTAATAAAGGGAAGGAGGGGGTGGTGTCAGTTGGAGCCGGGGGGCGATATGGGACACTCACAAGTCGAACTCGGGAACGAGCTGTGAAAGGTAGCGGAAGGCGAGGAAGGTCCCGTCCTTGGTCCAGACGGGGCGGTTTGTGACTGTATCGCCTTCGCGGCCCTGGAAGATTATGCTAAGCAAGGTGGATTAGCTGGTGGCTACTTTGTGCAGAGATGCAAGCTTTTTGTGCAGAGGTGCAAGCTTACCCGGGAGCAATCTTGCCCTGGCCCGACAGATCTTCCTGGTCCAGACCATCGATGGACGGGTTGGATATGCCATCCGCATAGCCAAAGCTAAGATATCCGAGTTAGTCAAGGCTGTGTCTCCACTGGCCATTTTGGTCGTGCCCACATACTGTTCATGCCCATCATTGCGCTTAGGACGTCCATGTCCCTTCACGCTCGTGACTCTCTTGATCGTATCGCCCAGAATTTGTAACGCCTTGCCCATCTCGACCGCAACTGTGACGGGGCTATCGCCCCCAACGAAGATGACGCCGTCGATATTTCCCTCCGCAAACTCGGGCTTCCAGTCAGCCACTGTGTCGCCGAGGTTCGAAGCGTCCGGGAACATGCCCCTCTCGAAGTTGGGGTCTTGGGTGTCATCGGTGATCCCCATCTACGCGAGATTATGTCCTTAGTTTATTGGCTCCAAATGGAGAGGGATAATGTGAAACGGGGCAGTGGAAAATGACAACAAACCTTCTTCAGCCCGGCTGCCGAAAAGGCAATATTCAGGAAGGCAATGGGGAGGAGCCCCGGGTGAGAGAGCTTATGGTTCAGAATCTTCTCGAAGCCGTCGGCGACATCTTTGGCCGTGGCGATGAGGGGAATAAGGTGGTGGAGGTGAATGCGAAAGGCGGGAGGGTCGGCAATCTTGAAAAAGAAGAAGTCCTCGGCCTTCTTACTGAACCCGGGGCTGGAAGCATACTAGTATTAGCCGCTGCTAAAGGAAGCTGAGCACTCGAACTACTTACTAGATGTCACCCTGTATGTTCTTGAGATCGACCGTCGTGCTAGCCATGTTGTGCAGTGTGTTCGAGATTAACAGATAAGAAGTTCAACAGAACAGAACAAAGAATGCAGCAGAACAGCATCTTTGAAAACACTCAAGGCCTGCAACGCATTCTTATACCCCTCCAAGGGCGCATTGCAACGCCACAAGTCTTCCTCGACCGTCTAGTTGACACTAACCACCCCACCCCGCAAAGCTGTGCCTCATTGGGGAAGTACATAAGGCTTGGTACAGGATCGAGTTACTCAGTAAGACTGCCTTCGCGTAGTATGATTGGAAACTGCATCGATTCGTATGGTGCAGACAGTTCGGCCTTGACAGTCATGTCCAGCCGCACATCTTGGCTCTGTCGTGACCTTACATGCTCGGGTTCAATTGAGCATCTCTGTAATCAGGTAATGCGAAATAAAGTGGAAAAGATGCAGTGGATCTCTTCGTGATCCAATGCTCACAGATCGCTCAGAGACCAACCAATCATAGACTCTGTACGTATATTAAAGTTTGAGGCAGTGTACCTCGTAAGAGACCCAAACCGGTGCGGGATCGGTCTAGAGGGCTGTTAAGCCTCGGCAATACTTTTCGTGGTAGCGCTCGACCAGACTGGAGTCGCTAGATCAATTGGCTCGGCGTATTAGAGGTTCCTTAGCTCCGACTGACTACCTCTTGTTGGACTACTAAAGTGAGTCATCGGATATCCTAACACCCCCGAACCGACCTGGACGATGTGCGCCGTTAACCATACTTTCTAGCTCACCGACTGGGTCTCGGTCGCGCAGTGTTGCGGCGCACGAGTTTTGCACCCTGGTGAATATTATGTGAGAAATATAAACCCTCTGGGTTGGTGGTAGTCAACTCGTAAGCAAGAGGCGGTGCCTAGGGTTCTCGGATGAGGGACGTGGCCAACCGCGGTTCTTTCTTTCATTTGAGTCGAGGGATAACGATTACGATTTTGCACCATGTTAATGGCCAGCTTCGCTTACGTCACCTGCAGAGTACTTTATCTTGCAGGCATGCCGCTTTTAGTCACATTTTTAGTCAGCCTCGAGGATATCCAGCGAAAAAAAGATATATGGCCCCGGAGGTAACCTGCTAGGTTAAAACCGTATGTTTTCCTGGTCCACCAGTAGCGGGAGAAGGCGCCTGCTAATAATGCCAGCCTTTTTGGTAATCAAATGTTCAATATACAGGGCGGTCCAATTTGAACACTCGGGATGGACCCCGATACCTGTGTGGGTCCATTGTTAGCCGCGAAGAGTTTGTTGACTGAAGTGTTAGTGGTGGTTTGTACCGAGTTGGTGGGGTTATAAGCCCGCTAAAATGGTCACTTCCCGATTCCTTAATCATGTCGGTCCGGGCGGGTGGTCAGCAGGCGCACTCCGGCAAGGGATTTGCCGGCGAAGCCCTCACTAAGCCCGACAACGACATGGAGAGCAAGATTAGATATGTACGCCATGATCCGCGGTAGCCGTTTTCTCCAGGGGCTCCTGCCTCCGCCATCTCCATGTGAGCTATGTTGGACGGTTGACAACGCTCACCGGCGAAAATGCTCTACATTAATTTTCCTTCTTGTGGACCAGGGAGGGTTACGCGCATAGGTGGGGCTGGGTCCGCGCCTAGGCCTTAAAAGGGGAGCTTCTATTGAAACAGAATAGAATAACAACTGTTCAATCAGTTTCGTGGGTTCTACCTTACAGCTCCGAACGCTTCCTCTTCCTCCCACGGCTTTCCTCGGATCGAGAACCATTACGAAATTTCCGGAGCAGCGCCGCCAGGCACCCGTCGCCCGCCTTGGCCGTCTCTAGATGAATGATCTTCTTGGTGCGAAAGCTATATGCCTTAAACGCGGCAAACTGGTCTGGCGTCCACACCTTGACTGGCTGCCCTGTTCGCCGACTATCAATGTAGTCGACGATGTTGACTAGCACTTTGGTCTTCAGGTCCTCCAAGCAGTCGTCCATAGTGTCGGCCGGCAAGAGGCCTACGTCACGGCACATGCCCTGGTAGATCATGAGCTTTTGCTTCTTCTTAGTCCGATCAGTTTCCTGGCCAATCTCTTCTGGCTGCCATTGGTTGTCTGCATCCGATTGGACCGAAGCGTCCTCCCCATCATCCGGCTTGTCTTTACTCGGCTGCAAGTAGAGAAATTTGAGCTCGTGGTCGACGGCTCTGGCGTGTTCCTCCCTGTACGCATCGGTGTTTGGTTCGATCCCCTGGGAAGAAGCGAAACGATGAAACTCCTCGGTAAATGTGGTGGTCTCGTCAGGTTCAAACGCGGGATCACGGAGGAAGTAGGACTGCGACGCCAAGGGGATTGTTTTCCACGTATCCTCGCCATTGTCTTCGGGTTTGACAGCGAGAGGTTTTGAGCGGAGTGGCAAGGACAGTATCGCCTTGTTACTTTCCGGCCTGACGCCGTTGTTGGCGGGCGGTAGATCCTTGGCCGTGATGGGCTTGTGAATTGTGATGACTGCGTCTTCGTGGCCGAATTGCCTCATGAAATCCTGTGCGTCATCGAGGAAACTGAACTTCTTGTACTTCGCCCCTAAAAAGCCACATATGAGGGGTTGTGCTTCGGCCCAGTCGGTGTAGATTCCGGGATGTTCACCGACGGCGACGGCATAGTAATGCTTCGGCTTGACGGCTGTTGCCGCGCTTGATCCATCGTGGTTGGCCCAACTCAACGCGTCCTCTTTCGTCGGAAACGACTTGTAAACCGCGCCAGAGGTGCCGTGCACAATATTTTTGCACTCGTTCCATGTCTGGAACACGCGAGACGGAGCCGGCTTGCGCACGGCGTACCATTTTGCGGCGGACTTGCCCATCGTGTTGCTTTATGATATCCCGCTGTGGTATTGCCAAATTGCCCTTGCCAAACACGTCGCGGTTCGAGCGCGCATCAAGATTAAAGTGGAGACGTCATATGTTCAAGACGACTCGCTAGACCAAATTAGGCATAGTAGTCAAGCTGAGATTCCAATAACAATTTTATATTTGTGGGGTACGACAACTGCTGTCAACCCCAAAACCTTACGTGTTCCTCGGTTGAATCGTCTTTACATGTAAGTGTTCGACTTAGAACTTGCTGCCTCAAGACCAAGCTTCATAGCAGAAATCTCTAAATGGCTATGGCACTTGGCAGTGGCCACCACGACAGTTCACTTCGCTTTTACCTTACACCAAGTCCTGTTAAGGGGGGGTGATGGACACGTCCATGGTCATTGTCTTCTCACCCACCCGGGTTGAAGTCGCTAGTAGCACCATTTGGAACTCTACGGTGCGATGAATCTCTTCCATAGATCGAGAAATTAGCCACGGAATCTAGTATTGTCATAATTTAGTGGAAGCTCCAAGTTGAAAGTCTCTCAATAAATAGGGTTAGGCGTTGGATTAGGGCCTCCAGTGAGTTAGATGCGATACACAATAAAATCCGCCACCTACAGGCGTCGCATCCAGTCGATTTCTCATTCAAGTAAGCAGTCTTTGCTAGTGGCCTGTCCACCTATATATGGCAAGTCGTAAATATCGGGAGCAGACCAAACTGAGCGTGTTTTAATTCCGCCTAGAAATTCGACAAAATACTTGTGTCAGCTATCATCCGGATCATCTGCAACCTCTTTTCGGAGCGGGTCTCACCTGTGCAAAACACTTCCGGGGGAACGTGATGCGTGACTATGGTTGATGATGACAATTTATGGAAGTCCTTCATGAGACATCGCCTTAGGAGAATGTGACCGAGGTCACATTCTCCGCTTTTTTTCAGGATCGTCATCTGTCTCCGACTGTCACCAGCTGTGTGCCACCTCACATGCCCCTCACACATTCACTCTTTCCTGATCCTTAAAATGCCACAGGCCCAGGTGGCCTAGCGAGTTGAGCTCTTCGATGCTCTAGCAAGGTTTCACAGAGGTTCGATAAAAACCGTACTGAGTTAAAACTGAAAGGCAACCCACTCGCCTTTAAAGTACTTGCCGAAAGTCAGGACCCTGATCAGCATGGCATCGGAACTGACACATGATTACACCAAACTGGGTTCTGGGTATCGAAAGTGCCAGGATTTAAAAATGCTGTATTCATGTAGAAGCATGGGCATGAGGATCCGTATTCAACGGTCCCGTGATGGGAACATATTGTCAAAGGACTACAAATACTCATACAGGTCCCCACTTGAATCCTCTATGGTTCTTCTCTTAATCTGCTCCGGCGACACGGAGACTGATAAAGAGTTTCTTTCGGCAGTACCAAGTGTATCAAGCTTCTGCTGTGGTCAACAAGGTAAATCAGACCCGATTCCGTAATTCCATTGTAGTGACCTGAAGTCTCGTCGAGCATATCGTCTAACGACTTTTGTATCGCAGATGTCGCGCAGCGCAACTAGCAATACCGACACGTTTTCGAAAGGGAGTCTCTCGTCCAGTGGGGGCTCGAGTGGTGGTTCGAGCGGTGAGGATAATGGGACGGACATTGCGCATATGAAGGCTTTCATGCAGGCGTTGAAGCAAAGCTATGAGGTCTATTACCCTGAGAAGGACCCATACGGTCATATTATCGACAAGCCCCTTCCGTTTCCCCAAGCGACGACGGAGTTGATTCGCTGGACCACGACATTTATTGACCAAATCGCCTACAAATACTCAAAGGAGGTTGAAGTGAGTCGAATCCGCGCCTCCCCGCCGATGCTTCCTCTCTCTGATCCATTGAGAGATGTCCTGTTCATGCCATTTTAAGAGTTTCAGACATTTTATCTCTTCTCTAGTATGCCGTATGAATCTAACTAATATATCTCGATCGTTATAGGAAGTCAAACATTGCAATGGCGACCTGGAGAGAAGGATCATTGAACTCGAGCATGAGCTCGAGCACGTCCTCTGCGAGAAAGAAAGGCTCTGTGAGGAGAATGACTGCCTGCGCGAGGAGAATGAGGGCCTCTGCATCAGGGTCGACAAGCTCCAGGACGAGGTCCGCACGCTTTACCTTAAGATCTCGTCGCTGAAGGCTACCATTGCTGGCTTCGAGAAGGAAAAGCTCTCTCTGCTCAAAAAGATCGAGGTACTCCAGAAGGAGCTCGAGATCCACAAGAAGGAGCTGTCCATCGTCAGCAGCCAGCTCGCGACATGCCAGAAGAATCTCGGCGAATCGCAGGGCATGTGGCTGCTGGCCGTCAAGGAGCAACATAAGTTCGAGCTTGAAGTGCGCGAGAAGGCGCAGCTACTCGCCAAAGCCGAGGCGGAGCGCGACGGCCTCGACGCGAAGATGAAGTTGGTCGAGCGCGAGCTTGAGCTGGCGCTCGAACGTGTCGAGATCGGTAAGGGTACTATTGCCGAGTGGGAAGGCCGCTTCGAGACCAAGACGACAGAGGTTGCGGTGCTGCTCGAGATGTGGGCCAGCATGGACAAGGAGTGCAAGATCTCCATCCACGGCAAGGGCCACTGGGACTTGCACCACGGCTTCCCGAGAGGTCTACCCCACCACAAGTACAGGATTCCCGAGGTTAAGTGCCCCGAGTGCGATGAGATCACCGTGCCGCCGCTGCTACCCCCGAAGGATCCCTCGAAGAAGGGAAAGGGACCTGACCCACTTCAGAAGACGCCCGCTAAGGTGCAGGCGCCCCCTGAAACTCCGAGCACGAAGAGAGAGGCTGGACCATCTATTCCTATTCCTTCAAGCAAGAAGTCAACCGCTCCGAAGAGTTAGCGACGCAAAGAAGTGGGAGGGTCGGGCTCGAAATCAGCCCGCCGTACACGAGGTTTGTTAGACTGGGAAACCAGGCAAGTTGGATGAATGAATTGGACAGAATTTCATTTGTTTGAAGAGTCATCACGCATGAGATTGGGGAGTTTTTCAGATACCTGCTATGTTCGGACGATACCCTTTTACGATCTATCCCATCCCTTGTAGTTTGTTCTTCGGTTGCTTCATCGCTTCCTTCTCGTTGAAAGCATAAGTATCTATCGTGTCTTCTACTCCTGTTACATGGACTTTCCTAGGTTTCAATTATAAAGTTACGAGTTAGAAGAGCTGTTACGACGAATTCGAGATATCACCTATGGGCTTTGGCAAGGTTCTGGATAGGCATCAAGATTGTTTGTGTCAGCGTCAGGTATGATAGTGTAAGATTGATATAATCTCTCTCCGAATTTCGAAACTCTTTCGTGAGACCGTCTGGAATAGGCACGCCAAGATTAATGGGCCTACAGCGCAGTATAACTGTGTGTGTCTGCATTAATTAGATCCCCAACTGGGTATGCGCCGCCCAGCGTCTTAATCATCGTAACGTGCTAGATAACCGCAGTTTGATGAATTAGTTTACGGTAAAGGTATTGGCCGTCGAAAATCCAAAAAATTCAGGTAACAATCCAGCAATAATTCTATGTCAGCATCGACTGCATCGCGCGCTTCACACGTGCCCCGTCGGCCGCCGCGACCGCCAGAGACGCCAGCGAAATTGCCACGACACGCTACCTCAATTGATATATCCATATTCACGTTTCCGAACCCTACTACCACAATCCCGATCCAGTCGGTGCACACCATGTTGCGATGCACATGATGCCGGGACTAGATCTTTACAAGTTGTGGGATGAGATCTTTCTCGACCACAAGAAGGCTCTCCTTTCCTCACTTGGCTCTGTCATTATCTGGTTCGTATTACTACACCTTGGCACATCGGATAGTTGCAAGACAACGAGATTTAGCCCCGTCATTAGCCCACGCTTCCAGAATACCGAGAGGCCCATTCATGACACACCAGTCTGTCATAGCTCGGTTTCAGCTGAACCCATTCTGCATTGATACGAGCTCAGCATGTCTGATGCATTTTGTGATGTCCCACTTTCGAGGTGCTCTTGGTCTACTTCTGGCACGAAGAGCACTGATGTTCTGAAAGGTTAGAGATATTCTGGGCGTCTCGTGTCACCTGGGCTACTGAACAACCATACCCATGGGCATGAAATATAATAGTCCTCATCAGACTAATTCTCATCCCTGGAGGGCAGGGCTTCTGGCGCAAGGGAAAAATATATTTCGCGAAGGGTAGAGCATATTTTTGCCGCCTCGCAGGTCATCCTTCTGCGGTCGCTAATCCTCCCACCGCTGAAGGCACCTATAGTTACCCCGCTAGCCGCTAAAGGCAGCCTACCCGACGAGGAAGCGCCAACCGAAGTTTAGCATTGCCGGCGGGAAGCGGGACTACAATCCGCCGACATCAGTGCAAAACGAACCTAGAAATTGGTCGTCCCCGCACTGCTGCTAGCTCGTGATTCACTCATGTGACGGGGTAGCCAGCACCAATCATACATACAAGAGTAATCGGTGCACTAAACTTATGATCTCGCCGCAGAGTAGGGAGCTTCCCAACACTGTGGTCAAGATATTGTCAATTACTCCGGCGCAACATAGTAAAGCGGGAGATAGAGGCAAATATGACCATGTGGCAGACTAACCGGGGCTTGAAAACGTGGTGGCAGCGCGTTTACAACGGAGCAAGTGGCTCGGCACGGGAAGCCGGCAACGAGCGGAACCCAATCGTGGCGAGATGGAGTTTTGGCGTCCTAAACCCGAGAAACACAACCGACGTACCAGGTAATGACAAAATATCGAAGGAAAGCAAGAAATGCAAAGTGCTTCATCCTAACGTTAATTCTAGGGACTGTTGTGCTCTTAACTAATGCTACGCCAACCACGGCCAGCGAGGGCGCTTCGGACGGAGGGAGAAAGACGACAGCTGATGGCAAAATTATCCTAGAACCGCAACCAGATGACTCCCCTAATGACCCCCTTAACTGGCCCCGGTGGCGCAGAGACGGGGTTCTTTTGTCTGTCGGACTGTATTGCATGGTTGGTGGCGGCATGACGCCGATTCTCGCAGCGGGCTTCACGAACATTGCGATAGATTATAACGTCAGCGTCCCGAGAGTTGCCTTGACGACGGGCTTCTTCATGACAGGCTTGGCAGTTGGCTGCGTCATCGTTTCTCCGACCGCAATTCTGTACGGAAAACGGCCTCTCTATCTTGCTGGCGCTGTTCTCTTCATCGCCACCTCGATCTGGTGTGCGCTGTCGCCAAATTTTATTTCCCTAGTCCTCGCAAGGATTTTCCAGGGCATTTCCGTGAGCCCGGTCGAGGCTCTCCCATCCGCGACCATTACCGAGATCTTTTTCTTGCATGAGCGGGCCTTCCGAATCGGTATTTACGCATTGCTACTTCTTGGAGGGAAGAACCTTGTTCCATTAGTTAGCGCGGCTATCATAGAACGGCTGGGCTGGCGGTGGGTCTTTTGGTAAGTCGAACCCAACATTTGTCGAGAATCATTGCTCAGATTTCCTAGGATTGTAGTTATGGTGGCTGCTTTTTGTGGCGTTCTTCTCTTTCTGTTTGACCCGGAAACCTTCTGGGATAGGAAGCCTGCCTCCAGGCTTAAGGGGTTCAGTCGCAGGGCGTCGCGTGCGAAACCAACAGGTGGAGCCCGGGATGTTGCCTTAACTTTGGAGGAGCCAAACCAGAAAATTTCGAAATCACAAACGGTTAATCCGCAAGTCGTCTCTTGGAAGCCACTGGAGGCTGTCGACGATCCGCGGGCTACACACACCTCCTTGGTAGATCCTTCTGGACCAGACTCTCCAGAAATTGTCGAGCTAGGGAACTGGAAGCAAACCACCTCGCGACATGGACACTCATTCCAGTCAGCTACGAAGTCGCCCGGGCCACAATCACCCGAAGTCGCTGAGTTAGGTATTCGGGAACGACTACAGGTCACCTTAGACTCGGGACGCTACAAAGGAGAGCAGCTTGAGCAAGGTGAAAATGCATATACCCACCACATGAAACAGCTTCCTGCCGAAAACTTCACCGACCAGCTCGCTCCCTGGCACGGTCGTCTCCGAGAAGAGCCTTGGCTGACGACGGCAGTCCGGCCCTTCAAACTTTTTGCCTACCCAGCCGTTCTGTGGTCTTCTGCTGTCTACGCCTGTTCGATAGGCTGGCTCATCGTCGTCTCCGAATCCCTTGTCGTCGTTTTTCGCAACCCCGAAACCTACAATTTCAGCGCTTTCTCGGCTGGGCTGGTCTATGTCTCCCCTTTCATTGGGGGTATCCTCGGCACTGCTATCGCCGGGAAGGCTTCCGACGCCATCGTTCAGGCTATGGCAAGGCGAAACGGCGGCGTGTACGAGCCGGAGTTTCGGCTTGTTATGGCTATTCCAGTAGCGATTACGACGGTCATCGGACTCATGGGCTTTGGGTGGAGTGCCGAGGTGCGGGATCCGTGGATCGTTCCTACTGTGTTTTTCGGGATCATTTCATTTGGCTGTTCGCTTGGGTCGACAACAGCTATTACATTTTGCGTGGATAGCTATTGCCAATATGCGGCTGAGGCGCTGGTGACGCTGAATTTCAGCAAGAATATCTTTCATGGGCTCATTTTTAGTCTTTTTGTAACGGAGTGGATAGAGAGCGATGGGCCGAAGATGGTGTATGCTTATCTTGGAGTCATCCAGCTGGTATTGATGGCATTGACAGTGCCAATGTTTCTGTTTGGGAAAAGGGCGAGACATTGGACTGCACGAAGAATGTAGATAGTTATATCTATACGCCAGCCTTTGGAAACAAGCCGGGACGGGTGATTTTGGCCAAGGATCCTACCCTCGATCTCCACGTCATGCTCGAGCGACTCAATGGCCTCCTTGACCTAGCCCCTGGAACAGTAGGGGATGGCGAGCCCATGCTGCGACGCAAGCCGATACTAGTGGTCACGCCATGCAGTGGTATGAGTTTCTGCAAAAAGCAAACTGTGGATTGGAAATGCATGCGATGGTCTGATAGGTCAAAAGTCTACCAATTAAAGTTGAGGTGTATGATACTGGTGGCGAATACCCATTTAAACCTCGCATCGGTTTCTTATGCCTACTGCTTACCAAGGCGCTAGTTTTTTTGGTTGCATATCATGCTATGATCATATGTGCTATAGTACTCCAGTTCTAGTGTAAATGACTAGCTTTTTAACATTAATAAAGGTCTCAAATCGGACCACAATGGCGTGACTATTTATCGGGCAAAGATTTTGCCTGTAAAATCGAGACATTCTAGGTACATCGTCCTAAATACCCCGTCCCTGGACCGCATATCGCGAAGCCATCCCGCATTCTTATGCTCGTTGGTGATACTTTCATGTTTAGTAAAGGAGGGAGATGTACTCAGAAGATATTTCTTTAACTGCGAATGAAAACCAACTGGGTGCTAATACTTGTTGACGTTTACTAGTCTAGTCGTGTGATGTGGGGCCATGTTCTGGGTGTTTCTGAGTTGGTTGTTTAACCCAGAAACCAGAGTATATGCATCCGAAGGTCGGATGCTTTGGGGTGGTTTCATGTTGACAACCTGGAGAAAGCGTTGTTGAGGGCCGCTCCAATCGCACCACAGCATATGATGAGAGCCGTCGCTAAACGAACTTTGCCCATGCGGCGTATACACACAAAGCAAAGGATTCCCGCCGTGTTTCATGGTTTCATCGATCTGCCGCAACCTCCTCAACATAATTCATTCCCCAGTATGCCCCACTCCTGACTAGTATTTCACTCCAGAACAGAATTGAGTATGGCCGACCGCGAATATGCCGCTCGTAACGGGCAGGAATCCAAAGGAGCTTCCCGCGAGCACGCCCAAAGAAGTGCTCCAGATGATAGGGGCCGATCTCATGAACAAGCGCAGGTGAGATTCATGGAACTAGGAGAAAGAATCCTGTAGGAAGGGGGAAGGAAGGCTGAAACAAAATTAATGGCAATAGCCCGCTTACGTTCATTTGGCTTAAATAGGACCGAAATTATCACCAAGAGAGGCATCACTCGGTTCCTGACTGCCGAGTGAGAATCGACAACGACATTTACACGCACGCGCATGCCCACCACCACCATCGCCCGCACTACAACCACCACCACTACGACAAATCCAGCCGCTACCACTACCACCACAACGATGATCATGCCGCTGCTTTTGGGTACAAAAACACAATGCGAGAATACTACCTGCCACGAACGAGGAGTGAGTCGGAACGCCGCTATTCCCGAGATCTAGACGACCACCGGTGGGTTCGCAGAGTCCGCAACGGTGAGCCACGGATTGCGCGTGGCAAAGGCAGCCACTACGACAACTGGCAAGAGCCCGTGGTATTTGAGCCAGATGAAGCTGCCCACCGACCCGCCCGGTGGCTTAAGATGCTCGAAAAGCTCGAGGCCCAGGTCCTCAGTCGCTCGGCTCCAGCTGAGGAAACACTAAGCAAATCTATTCCGCCGGGCCACACTTTCCAGCAGCTGGTCCGCAGCCTTCGTGTGCTCCGCCACGCTGCCGACAACCTCCAGCACATGCAGGCAGCGCACTTCTGCGAAGGGTCATTTAACATCCTCGTCGCAGAACGCGCCCGTCCGCAGGTGGCGCGCCTTGTCGGCATCGACATCACCGAAGTCAACGGTCTAGTATCACGAGCGACGCGATTTATAGGCAGCGATGGCCTCGTGAGCCGAAGACACGCAGCGGAGCTACTGCGGGAGTGCACCGGCTTCCTGGCTTCAGTTGGGCTCGGATTCGCGGGGTTCGAAGAGTGGCGTGAACCACAGAACCAACTATGGACGGAGTCCAGGCATGTGGCTGAAGCGCGGCCGCGCGATGAGGAAGACGAAGAGGATGAAACACAAGCTTCACTTGCGTATGCTTTCAGAACGGTGGCGTACGTGGTTGACATCGGGGTGTGCTCGTTCTCTGGTGCGCATCTCGAACCATTTGACGAGGTCTACTTCCCGCACCGGGCCAACGTCTATACCATATCCTGCGGGGCGACTGGTAGCGTCATTTTCTCCCGCAGGCACTTCCGCTGCCTTGAAGGATTTTTCAACTCTCACCCTGCCTGGGTTTTCGCCGCCCATGAGCCGAGCCGAGCGACTAACCTGGATCTCGGGCGAGAGTTGTACCTACACACGACACTGGAGCAGCTCGCCAACGTCTGGGGACCCTTGTGGAGGGTTGAGAGCCGACGCCGCGACGGGACGAGCCGATTCGCATTGACAAGCGGCTTCATTGTCGCGTCCGTCCCGGGTGATCTACATCCACGGCTGCTAGCCCACGAGTTTCTCTGCCACTGGACTAAAGACGTGGAAGCGGCGGGTGAGGCGCCGGGGTTCCCCCGCTATATCAACGTCCGCTACCTGCTAATCGGTGCCGCCGCCGGCCTGGATGAGAATCGACATTGTCCAACAAATCCGGACGAGGTGTCGAATAAATTCAGGAGTCGACAATGTCTTCAGATACTAAGCACCCGCCACGGAAAGTGGTACTGGGACTCGTATAACTTAGCCATTACGATAACACCGCCGTCCTCGCCAGTTAGCTTCGGAGGCAGCCTCGCGGTAAAGCGGAGAGAGGGCGTCACGGCACGAGACGTTATTCTCTCGCTCGTCGGCGCTCACCCCCTGCGCAGCCTTGGACCACTGAATGAATTCTACGGCGTAGAAATCAGCGGCTGCACCGGCAACGCCCGCCGGCGGCGCCTCCGCGACGTCTTGACGACGAAGACCATTCGCGCGTTGGTGCAACGACGATGCATCTCGAGGATAGACGACCGCACCTGGCATGAGTACGCGACTATCCTGGCGAGGCCCGACTACCGCACGCGTGACCCTATTCGCATGCAGCTCTTCGAGCGGTTTCTCCGCATCTCCATCATAACGCTGAAGGATATGAAGATTCCGTCGGCGTCGTCGGACCACGTCACGGCGCTGTACGCATGCGAACGTGGTGGCTACGCCATCCAACTGCCCACGACGCGCTGCGACTGGCTACGCCTCTTCTCCGACAACCTCGAGTCTTTCACGGCCCCCGTCATTGAGGCCAACTGCCTCGAGTGCGAGCGCGGGCCACGGCTGTTCTGTCATCACCGCGGTCGTCGGCTGCACGGCAACCCGACGACTTCGGTGTTGGAGTCGGCCGTTACCCTTAGCGATGTGGCGCCTCTGCCACGTGGTCTCGAGCGCTTTCCTGAGACTGGCATCACGGATGAGATGACAAGGAATGTTCCAGCTGGAGAGACCATAGACCTTGGCGCTCGCGGCAAGCTAAGGGTGCTGGCATGCGTTCGCGTCCATGGAGGCAATGCGTTGGTGGTGGAGTGGAGAGGACCGTGTATGCGCCCCCGGCAGACGGTTAGGTGCTTCTTCCTGAAGGCGCAAGGGAAGATGCCGCAGGGGAACCACCACTCAGAGCGCTACAGTGGTAGCCAGCCGCTAAGCGACTGTGTACCGGTGCTGATAGTTTCGCATCGGAACGAGAGGGAGATTGTTGAGTGGTTGGATGATTTGGCCAAGTGAGAGCTGGTTGTGTTGCAGCTGGTGGTACGCGTTACCGCCGGTGCACGAGACCAACCTAATTAGCTAGTGCCCATTTTCTAGTTATCGAGAGTAATTTAGTTAGATCGAAAAATAAGACTTCGTCTTGCTGGCCTGCAAAGCCTATGGGTATTCATATAGTGTAACCGAAGCTAAGTCGAGCTAGAGCCAGTCTAAGCCAGAGCGGAGACGTGTTACGTGAATTTTAGGGCTGCGAGGCAACCCCAGATTGAGGTTGAGAACGTAATTTACGCAATATCGACTTTCAATTGTTATCAAACGAATCGCAATATGTGCTAAGATAATATTAATTCGACCATCTAGGCCTTCTTTATTCTGTCTTCTGTGCATACACAACATGGCTAGATAATAGATTAGTCAATAAAATTAGTTCAACCGGTTCCAAAACCCGAGATTGAAGAGACTTACAAGTCAAACATAGCATGGATCCTCGGGTTCTTCAGATCCTGTCTCACCTTCCCAAGCAGCACCATGACTTCCTCTTCTTTCCACTTCAGCACATTGGTGTACAACCGTAGAGTCAGTCCTTCAAGCCCTCCATAAACTTGCTGATAGTTCAACATGCCAATCTCTTTCAGCATCGGATCTCTAGCCCATGGCCCGATGGGAATCTTGTATCGCTTGTGCACGACGTTTTCGAACCCAGCATCCCTGACCCAACCCTCTAACTTTGACCCCGGGTTTGGATCCCTGCCCAGGCTACGTGCGGCATCGAGCAACGTCGATATCCAGGTAAGGAGGGTGGTTTCCTTGTTCAGGGAGGAGTCGTCGGAATAATATTGAAGGTCGAAGTCTTGGAACTCTGCCCAGCCGCCAGGCTCTAGGTTTCTGCATACACGTGAGCCGCGGAGCGCATAAATCAGTAGGCGTAAAGAAGGAAGCTTACTCGTGGATTGTCTTGACCAATTTCGGCCAGTCAAAGATGCTTGCCGCCATGTATCGACAAAAAATCCAGCTGAACTTGCTATCGTGAACCCACGGACTTTCGACGTCATCAACCTCGAACTTTACATTTGGTGGTACAAAGTCAGGCATGTTGGCACTGAGGTCATTTCCGATAACCTGATTCCACAGTTGCATCAGCGCGCATTCAGTAGGAACACTATGAGATAATAACCACCCACCGTGGCGTTTGGAATTTCGTCGCCAATGGACGTAGCCCCTAAAATCATTAGTGACTTATGCCTTGGAGCAGCTGAAATGTCTATGATTATTATCTTACAGATTCCCGTTCCGGTACCAATGTCAAGGATGCGGTCAACTTTTTCTGTGTCAATCGGGGCCAAATAGAGTCCTCCAATAACGCGAGTCATGATCTCGTGAAGCAGGAGTAGGCGGTCGAACTCGAGCTTTCAAGAATATTAAGTCGTTAGTTAATTGCTAATAACTTTCCCGTAGTTTTACTCCATGAATGCCCATTTTTCAGCGGATGTTACCGACCTCGTCATTCGGTCGCGAGTACCCTAGTAGCATCGTCAGTTCAAGTAGCATTTTTACGAAACAGGGGTGGTTGGAAACGGAATTCTACTTACTGCCATCTCGAAAGGCATGATAACGGCGGCCATGTTCAACTGGGTATCTGAGAACACTCGAAGCCAGCGATGCTGTGTAGCTCGACCTGAAGGAGCATTCGTGAGTCAAGGAGAGCTACAGACACTAGAATCTTGCTTACATGTCATCACCGAGAGTGGAGCCGGCATCGTCAACCTAAACAGGCCATGTCAGAGCTGAGACGACATGGAAAGGAGGGCAATGATCAGGACATCATCTACTTCGATAGGTGCTGCCGGCGCCGGCGATCCTGGCTTCGGCGGCGATCCCGGCTTCGGTGACGAAGACGACAAGGGGCTCTTGGTCGTGTCCGTCATCCTGTGTCAACTACTAGCTTGCCTGAGGAGATGTTCTTTGTACATTCAACTGGTCCGGCGCGTTTGGTTATGTTGTCGCTGTTGCCTGCCGGATCGATCGCGAACTTCGTTGACGCAGATAGCCGGCGATCAGAAAATGCGGGGGAATCTGTGATGACGATCGAAGCGGGTCAAAATGCTGCGCTGGCCGCCAATTTGATTGGCTGAGTCATACCGCTAGATAGAAACAGGAATAGTCCGTGACTGGGGATGGCAACCCCACATTTCTTTTCTTCCTGCAGCCAAGCAGCCAGCATGCCGGGAAGCAACGCTTGGCACCTGGCCCCTGATACCCAATCCGTTCGGGTTCGCACTCTGACCAGCGTAAAATTCCTAATCTTGTCGGATTTCCGCATTTCAGAGCCCGAGAAATACTTGAAGGGCTGAGGGGAGAGACGGAAAGGAGAAAGAGAGCCACC
>Ga0247774_1000199_pt1 | contig 28777 bp, 18 predicted proteins | sample UWRJL001104B6_FD_179933 | JGI IMG/M metagenome (GOLD analysis project Ga0247774, IMG submission 179933) | Plant litter microbial communities from Arlington Agricultural Research Station in Wisconsin, United States - UWRJ-L001-104B-6 | ecosystem: Environmental > Terrestrial > Plant litter >...
AGAAAACAAGCTAGACTATGTTGGAGTCATTTCTTTGTACTGCTACATTAGTTTCTGCCCAGTTTTTCCTATTTAGGGAGAGTCGTTTCGTCACTAGGACGCAAATTAGACTCTTCTTGATCATCGTATTTCATCACAATTCAATCTATTCAACTATTCTACCCCTGGCTGCTACATGTTCCTACAATCTGGCACGAAGGCGGCGGAAAGGAATGGGGATTCCTGGAAGAGATAAGCGAGGGCTCTTACCAGGCAGTTGTAGGGGCTTTGCTTATGGGGGCGGGCGTGATGCGCCTGATGATTCCGGGATAGAGAAGGCATTATTCCCTGACTTCTGGAGTTTCACCCTTCGAGCTTCTGTACTGTAGCAGATTCTGCCAGAACCGAATGTCAAAAAATCTTCCGAGTCCAGAGCCGAACAAGAGTCCTCCCGAGACCAAAGGCTGTCGTGTTTGGACAGCGAGATGGACGGAGGGACACATTAGGGAGAGGAAGAATAGACAAGCCGGTAAGCACCCCTATCACAGGCCCCTAAGGAGTATTTCCCAGTCGAATTTTAGGTGGCCATAAGAGTAATAGGGTTTGACTGGAGGCAGCACTGACTATCTAACAGTGCTCGTAGCGAGTACTCTAGATAGATTCCTATAATGTAGCATGGCCGTCACTAGAGGAGCCAACCATACTTAATTGACGTATCAAACTTCCGGTTATGACTTGTCCACATGTGTACACAAGAGATCGTCACGATTTAGACAGAGCATCAGAATTCCTACGTACTTGATGATAATACCGGAAAATTCGACGTTAATGGATGATAGAAAGCTTGGGGCCTTTGTGGTGGAGGATGCATTAGCATGTACATGCAATAACCCCCCTGCTCCCTGGTGCCCCGATCCGAGACCACCCCTGGTAGAGGTCATTCCCGCTCCCCATTTACGGCTCCGTTTCGAACGACAATCAAGCCCGTAGTACTTAGGACGCTCACCTCCAAAGACAGGTCCACCCTAAAATTGATTAACTAGCCAGCTCGTTTCCCTCGTTCCAACCCCAAGAGACGTGCGTGGACGATTGAAATATGCTAGGGTTGTTAGGAAATATGTAAATTCACACCTCATAGCGGTTATTAACTTACGAGGCTAATCATCACTCGCTTGTTACGTTTTGGGCATAGCATCGTCCTACTCAGTAAGAAGGCCGACTCCTTTCTCGCAACTCCTCCTCGATGAGGTTTAGTTTCTTCGTTGCAAGACTGTGATATCTCCAATTCATGAGTATCATTGGTGAACTATGGCCGACGGTCGGTATTGCAAGAATTATGCCAACAATCAGCCATATTGTGCTGCTATCCTTTAAATGGACTTTGGATTCTCTCTGTGCGCAAAGGCGTTCATTGCTATAGCTTCGAATTTTCTGACGATAGGCGGAGGAGTGGAATGTATCCCAGAAACCAGTGCTTTTGAACTGAGGTTGTGTTGCCATTATTCAAAGTACAAACGAAATTGGTGGTTGAAAATCTGAAATAGGTCTGGGAATGGGATTGCCTTGGCCCGGGGCACTACAGGTCTTTATTAGCACATACGTATGCAAGCTCGACATCTCCGCTCCAGAGCTCTCTACTAACAAAATCTAGGTGGCGCCGCCGATACGCAGCCTGGCCTAGGAGGCGCCACGACAAAGCTTTGTGGTAGTAACCTTCGAAGTCCATACGACACGAATAAAGGAAGGACTATGCTATTTTCGTTTTGGCGAGTGGCTGAGAGCTAAATACGCCTCGTCGACCAATACATCTTGGCAATGTCTGCCAGCCCAACCCGCTATCGCAAAACTCGCCAACCTGGGTTGGAAGCGCATCCAAACGCCCGCGCTTCTTGAAACACGCCTCCAGCCTGCTGCTTCGTAGGTGGTTAAAAGTAAAAGACCTCCAAAAAAGGACGTATTTGACAAATCTTGGAAGTCAGGCTGAGGGCGGCGATGCCGCGAGCGGTTGTGCTAAGGGATCTGTCAGAAATGATGGGTTCGTTGGCAGTCAATGGCTGTCATTAGAATTCAAGTTATTTTGGTAGTGACCATGCTAAATTTAGGTCAGAAATGGCGCCCAGAAAACAATGGAAGAAGAATGAAGACCGGGATGTCGGGGTCCCGAGCGCCTATGCCTAGGAAAAGGTCGGGGGTACGACAGCCTGCCGGATTCGACATGTGGTCGTTTTTCTCACTGCTGTGTTTTGGTCCTTATCTGTTTGCCTCATGCCCAGCTATCTCACCACAGATTCAAACTCGGCCCAATGATCCCTGCCGACTACCGAACAAACAGGCCGAGGATATATCAAGATGGATCCTCGATTTTCAAGCGATAGCCATGGTTCGGGGTCGTCTTCGCAAACGATCCCAAGTCGATGCATCAATCCCGATCATCTCCCGACAGTCCTGAGGAAACAGTTTGAGCCAAAGGGCTACCACTCAACCCGTTGCCTTCAACGACTAGTCGCCCACCCGAGACGTTTGTGTTGCCACCAAGCCCAACAACACAGGGTCAGGGTCCAGTCAGACGAGTAACAACACCGTAGCAATATTGCTTAGCACAATAATGCCTGGGTTGTTTCTTGTCATATCTGTCTTGGCATATTGATGTCCAGCCTCACCTCTTCGACGTTGGATGAAGAGAGAGGCTACTTGGTGGGACGACCCTTTGGCTGGAAGTTAACGCTGCGGGTCCCAGCGCTCAATGCTTTTGCAACGAAGCCAAAATTCATTAGAAAAATTTATTGTAGGGTTAATTCAAGATGAAAGGCCGCCGTATAAATTTCGTAGAAAAATGTAGATCTTTGCCAGAGGAAAGCGACGGGCTGGTGCTTGCATATTGTTTGGTGCTTGGTCGCGCTCTCCTTTCCCGCCATGCGAAGTAGATCCAAGTCGGGAGTCGGCTGATAGACAAGGTCGTCACGTTTAAGATGGCGGTGGCAAATTTTGGGCCGAATTTCCTGCGGGGTCTGAGGCTGCTATTCCAGGTTCTCAGAGGCTTCCAATTTGGAAGCTTCTGGTGACAAACATAGGAATAAGAAGAAATTGCAAATTTTGAGAGAATATGGCAGGTGGACGACGAGCTTAATTCACATGGAACCAGGCAGCGGCCACCCCGCTTCCTGTGGTTCTCCGCTCCGGGACGGCCATTTCTGCTGATAGATACGAGTAGCGCAATTAGGACGAGACCAAGCTAAGATTTCGTTGAGGTTAGCGAATCGACGGTCGTTACCACGCCGGCTGTGATGCCGAGAATTATTGCCAAGGCGGTAGTGGTGCCGTCCGCCGTCAGCATGTGGAAGCCCTAACCCTTGCTTAAACACCAGCCAGCTTGTCATGGTGGTGAGCAATGGTGCGGCGATGGGTTGCAGAAACTCTACGGCGGCGATAACGAAAGCGGAGGCACTGCCGAAATTGGTGGATTAAGGATGAGAGCCTGGCCGCGGCAGGCTTTCTCATATAAATTGTTTTAATCCCTCTAATCGTACAGCCTGGTGAGCTTTTTCATCATGTTACGTGGCTGGTTTTACTGCAGCCACCAGAGCAATAGTTCTGTCTTAGCAGCCTCGGTGGGCCCAAACTGATGCACAATCCGCTGGCGGCCACTTGCGACTGGCACGTAACATGATTCTCCGTACCGCAACAGGCGCGAAACGTCGTACTTCAGAGAGCGAATTAGAGAAGTTTAAGAAGTTGAAAGAAGAAGTGGACGAAATAAAGGCATGTAGGGCGCGACCAAGTGTCACAAGTTAGACCGGCACAAACCTGCGCCTTCAACCAGTGCCCATGAAAGTTGCCAGTCAAGGCTGCAGTGCTATGTTAGGGCAGAAGACCGACTAAAACATGATAACGAAGAGCAGGAAGCGGCATGTCGCGAAGATTGTCAGTAACAGGCTACCCAATTCTATGCCCACGGGACACAGACACACAAGCCTTGCAGCGGTACAGCAAAGCCCGTCACATATGTTGAGGAAATAATACAATTTATGTGAGGTCATTGAAAAAGGCGCACCGTCTATTTGTGGCCCGTGCGGGGATCAGGATGGCGGCGAAACCGCGGCAGTGTGGAGACAACAAGGGCGTAACAGAGGTAAATTCCAGGCTAAATCTCCCACGTGGGATCTGAGGCTGCCATTTATTATGGGTCCAATTGTCTTCCAATTTTGTGAGCTTCTAGTACTAGTCAAACCTATATGCACAATCAGAAAACGTACAACGAAGGACTCGGTAGCGACAGAGGAATTCCTTCTGCTAGGACTTGATTTAATCTCCTCTCGTTCGCCAACATGATTCATCGACGCGAACACTTGGCTTAAAAGCTTTATTTTGAAAGCGGCACTCGTTTAGTAGACAGACACAAGGATCGAAAGCCCGCCAAAGCCAGATTAAATGCGCGAGTAGACGAGCTTCCCCGCACATCCCGCGCCTCCCGTCGCGACATGAACCCGCCGCCGTCGTCGTCGGCCTCGACAGCCCTCCAAGGCGCGTCCCTCGCATTCCAGAAGAACTCGACGCCGAAGCTGAAGCCACCGCCGCCCGTGAAAAAAAACGCCGCGCTGCTGGCCGCCACGGGCGCGTCGTCGAGTTCGTCTTCGCTAGCCGAAAGACAAGGATCGCCCGGGAAGCGGAGCTTGAGCAGGCAGACCTCGAGCGGGACATTGAACAAAGGAGCGGGATATGAATACAGCCGCGCCGTGGAATCCGGCGCTGTTGAGAGGCGACTGAGCGTCCTGTCTACCGCGTCGGGACACTTGTCGCCGTGGCGGGAAGCAGTAGACCAGAAGAGCCCGTCGTTCATTGCGGCGACGCTTGCGGCCAGTAGATCTGCGTCGCCGACGCCGAGGGGCCGGAGCCCGCGGAGGGCGGGGGAAACCGAAGAGCAGCAGTCATTTTTTGCCGGCGCGGGGCCCTTGATATCCATGTTTGAAAGTGGCGGAAGGCAGCCTGCGACAAGCAGAGACAGCAGCCTGACTCGGGGCAGCGCCGGCGGTGACGTATCCAGGAGAGTCGTCACCTCGGGCCCCAGGCCACCGCTCTCTACTATCCCGAGCGCGCAGACGGTTGTTACGGAGCACGCGATTCAGGCGGCGAGGCAGGTCGGCCCGAAAGCTGCGTCGGGGCCGACATCGCCTCTGAAGTCACCCACTATATTATCTCCCACCCGGCCCGTGCTGATGAGTTCGAAACGACCGCCCACCCCGCCGAAACCTCGCGGGGGCATTGCGAAGTCAGCAAGCCGAAGTATGGCATCGGGAGCGAATGGTGCTCATTCCGACACGGAAATGGAGAGGGAGAGAGAACAGCGACTAAGCCGGCGGGAAACGGCCGGGACGGTATCCTCGGATGACACCTTCGTCTCCGCCAGCTCCATACAGGGTCAGCCACGTGAGGCATCGCTGTACAGCGCTCCCGCCTCACCAACAAGACGGCCTCTCCCCGGCCCGCCCATCCCGATGTCAACTCGTCCGGGCCTCCCGCCGAGGCGAAACCAGGGACCGTCGACGCCGACGCAGTCGTCCCTGCACATCACCAACCTCTCCAACGCCATTGTCGCAAGCTCCCTGGCCTCCGCGAGGCTGACCCCCCACAACACGGGCAACTCGGTCCTCTCGCCCCCGTCCCGTCCCCGCTCGCCCCACCTCAAACCGACGCTCCGGAAGCAGAGGGATTCCTCGTCCGAAGACGAGCGCTCCAAGGAGCGCCGCAAGGTCCGAAACCACAAGTTCCGGGGCAAGAAGCATGTCCACCACGAAGGGTCCCGGAAACGCTGGCGGGACCGCATCACCGACCGCGAGAGGAAGCGGTACGAGGCCGTGTGGGCGAGCAACAGGGGCTATCTGGTCCCCAACGACGACGAACATGTCGTGAATGCGGTCGTCAGGGAAATTTGGAAGCGGAGCCGGCTGCCCGACGACGAGCTGGCCGAGGTGTGGGATTTGGTGGACGCTCCCAGACGGGGGGCTCTGGGACGAAAGGGATTCGTGGTGGGCATGTGGCTTGTGGATCAGAGGTTGCGGGGGCGCAAGATTCCCGCAAAGGTTAGTGAGAGTGTCTGGGACAGTGTGGAGACGGTAAGGCTGAGGGGGCCGGGGAGGAAGTGAGCAGGACAAGGAGAAGAGCAGCCTTACCAGCAACATCGCTATCGTGAAGGAAGTCTGAGACTCAAGGCTCAAGTCTTGGTCTTGGACGAAGAGTTCCAAGACGCATCCTCGTTTGTCAATCGGTGGTTTCGAGCCCCTTGAAAAACATAGAGACCGAAGCAGCCATAGGATAGGCCTCAAAGTCATGGTGATCAGAGATCACATATCGATTTAGAGGATGAGCTGGAGGATGGGGGAATAGACTCTTCCTCGGGCGGCGAGGCCATGGAGTCTACCCAGAGAGAGGCCGGGTTCCGGCCAAAACCCTGACGCTTTGCAGCATTTGTGATACCCTCTTCGACGCATGCGTCGTCGGCGATTCAACTTTCAATCAATAGAGAGCATTCCGAACCCCTGATGAAACCGCGGCCTGGAAAAACTTCCAATTTAGAAATTAATTGGCGGAATCGGGTTAATATCCGTAGTGTTCCCTTGTTTCTTCGAGAGAGAGATCCATTGGTCAGAACCAGGCCGTCCCTTTTGTAATTAAAGGGTACTGCCCAAGCTCTCTGAACAGCAAAGAAGGCAAGCTTTTGTGCGGCGCCGTTGTACTAGTTTAGCTTGCCTAGTGGCCGAGGGCTGGAGAGGCAGACAGACACATGTGAGGTGATGGGCACATTCCGGTCTGTCATCTGACGTTTGGCGTGGCACGATGCGCGGTCCCGCTAGCGCTCTGGGCACAGCTCGGTTATGGTTATTGTAGATGGTAGGATTGAGACTTGCAGCGATAACGAGGCAATCTAGCCGATTATTTAGCAGATTGATCATCTGTCATGCAACGACTTATCGGGGGGCGGCTTCGACACGCAAATCGGGGTTTGGTGTTGCAGATTCAGCCCCTCCATCGCCGAGGAACTAATTACTCAGGGGATTCGGCAAGACCTACTCTCGCTGTTACCCTTGGTCAGAATTTGGCGTTCATCAAAAATGGGGTGGGCAATGACGAGAAGCATCGAATTGGAATGACAAGAGGGATAGGACTTCATATGTTCGAAATTGAGGCTGGAATTAACCAAGGTCGCTCTAAACGTCGAGAGGAGAAACACTAGCGTGCCTTCATTGACAGTCTCGGGAATATAGCCGTTGTTGGGTCTTGGATCTGAGTCTCTTGGAAGGGCCGTCTGCCACATTCTGTTCCATGGCTATTTTTGCCGCTTTCTTGGTCTTCGGCTTGTGATTCGTTAGAAGGTTCGTCTTGTCGTCAATCTTGAGATTGACCCCGGGGGGGGGGGGGGGGTTGTATTTTGTCGTGAGGATCGAGTATTGACGACGAAGGATTGCGGTAGAGACGAGATGGAAGGAATATTGTGCTGAAAGAAAAAGGGAAAGTAGGAGGGCACATGCTAGAGACAAAACTTTATATTAGATATGTTACACGATGCGTGTCTCGAAGCCACCTATTCTCCTATGGTCGATCTTCTGCCCATCTCCAATATGGGAGACGTATCAAAACTAGACACCGCGTGTCCAATGCCTTGAAACTCCTGGCAGTGGAGTCCGTAAATGACAGATTGAAATTCGTGGGTGAAAAAATCAGGTACGATTCCTCCTCATTTATACCTCTATCTTCCTCGAACAACTGAGGCACGGAGGGTGCTACCAGATACGGTTGCCGGCCTTGGACTCGTAGATCAGCCACCGCGTCGTATTTTCTCGTGCAATGGTCATGTACGTTTCCGAGATGTTACGCGAGGTAGGACCAACCAGGCTAGCCCCTTCTTGGGAGCACTCTGAGATGTCTTGGTCAGCCTGGAGGCGATGGCGTATGTCTGTATAACTTCGTTGTCACGATGCAGTTTTTCGTGAAAGAGCCAGGTATCTCACAAGATCCAAATGACCAAATTTTGTTTGTTGCAAGGAACCTGGGATTCATGAGATATTCTCGAGAAGAAAATCCAGCATAAAGAGGTTGAATATCACCTATATTTTCTGATTCGATGGCAAGCTTTCCCTCTGCCTACCAGCAAGAGTCAGCTCTCCTTCGCTCACCCACACACACCTTCTCCCTAGTCTCCAATCAGCTCAATACTTACACTTTCAATCTTGCTCGTTAGCAATCATGTCTTCCGCCATGGCATTCCTCGGCCTCCTGACCCCGGTGCTTGGTCTGTCGCCGAAGTTCTATGGCAACGGTACCTGCTGTGTCAACTCGACCCAATACGTACGTACCAGACACCTTCCGCTCGAATCTGATCATCGTATTATCTCTTCCTCCTCCCCCTCTCATAATACCCCAACTAAAAATTAACCAACCCAGTGCGGAACCCCCCAGCCCTACGACTCCGGCCTGCCCCCGGAATTCCTCTGCAATGACCCCAATCTCGGAATCCCCCCCTCCAGCCTCAACCGGTCTAACCCCTTCTACGAAGCCCTCTTCCCCGCGAACTGGCAGCCCACGGGCGGCAAGCTGTGCGCGCAGGACTGGCTCGCCGAGTGGGTCGACGCGGACGGCAACCCCAAGTACCCGCCCGAGGACCTGAAGTACGTCAAGGGCCAGGACGGTGCCGTGGTGGATCGCAAGGCCCTCTTCCCTGCCGGGTACTGTGTCCAGGTGGTCATGAGCGGCGGGGGCGCCAACTCGAGCGACGCGCAGATCGTGGCAGCGAACCCGTGCGTGACTGAATGGGGGGATATGTGCTTATTTCCGGGGATGATTAAGCCGGCACATCATGAGTGAGTTTTTTCTTTCCTTTTACTTTTTTATCCTTTTCGAGAAGTTACATTTTGCTACTTCCGATCTTTTGTTGTTCTTCACTCTTGTCGCCCAGCGTTTTAGGAGGGGCGGGGACAAGAACAGACCAAGAATCACTATACTTACATATCCGAAAAAAAGTCCCCCATACGGCCTCTACACGTACGTCTTGAAAGAGTCCATGTCCTTGCACTACCAGTATCTGAGCCCCTGGTGGGGCCTCTCGTGCTGGGCGCCCATCATTTTCTTCCAGTCGCCTGATGGCCTAGGCTGTGGCCCTATTATGAAATGCGTTCAGGATGGGTACCTGGAGCAGATGGACCCGGCGTCGCTCGGGGAGAAGAAGTCTGAGCCCGAGCTCGAGCCCGAGCCCGAGCCGACGACGCCGACGGAACCGGCAGAAGAACCAACCACGACGGAAGAGCCGCCGTCATTTTCCTTGGTGAACCCTCTGGAAATGGGTACTGTTGATGGGGAGGGGGATACGTAAGGAATTGATGTGGAAGGGCCGCCATGGGTTAAAATGGCTTACTCCATCACGTGATTATGTATCTTTGAGAACTTGAAGCGGACTACTGATTACTTCCCACACGACTTGGTTGGTGCTGGTGGTCCGAGGGAGTTCCGCGTGCGGTTGCGAGGAGAGGCCAAAGAGGATAAGAGCGTGTGTAGTTTGTCGGCAAGTCTGCCTTGTATTCTCAGAATTTTTTTTTCGAACTCTTATTGCTCGGAGCCCATCTCGAGCGTTCACTCCTTAAAATAAAGCTTTCATTGAGTTGCCTCCCTTCACAAAGAGAAACTCCCAGATGTGGTGTTTCTGTGTTCGTCTTAGAGATGGAATGTTAGCTAGGGTTCAGGTCAAATCTCGTTGTCCTGGTCCAATCAAGGCTCTCCGTTTCAGGTGCTGCCAGCTGGTTCGATGTTTGTGGATCGCATGTCAATCCAATGATCAGCGCAGGGGCCACTCAGATCGGATCCTCTTGGCGCGTCTCATCTTCGCCTGGGATGCCCACCAAGATCACCATTCTCCAACAAAAACAGTTTCATCGCCGCCAGGCTCCCAGGTTCCCATCGCATCTCCCGCCCCTGCGCGCCTGTCTTTCTGCTGAGAATTTGAGCGTAATTTTTGGTGTTTTTTGGATGTCGTATTTCCCCTCGTTTCTAAACATGAGCTTAAAAAGGGGGCCCTAGCTGGACAATTGGGAATGGGACGAACACTATGGTTTCTCGTGAGCGCCTGATCCCTGGTGTCACCACATGAAGCTGCCCCACGTAGAGGCCGCTCTCAGAAGTGCTCGGAGGATACTAAGCCACCACCGCACGGCGAAACACACATGGGTCTTGACCCGGGGTTGGATTTTTTAGACATCTCCGATGCCATGAAACTGGTCGAAATTGAAGGGACCATTGATCACTGGCGATGGCATGTTCTGGGCATTTTGCGGGCTAGTCTCACGATGCGCCAGCCCGTTCTCTGACGAATGTAGTGGTTGTATAAGAAATTCCGCCTCCCCATCCTGCAGCTTCCGCGACACTCTCCCCCCCTTCCTCACTATCCATCAATAGATTGGAGTCACGAAGTCTTACGTTCGTTTGTTTCCTTCACTTGTGTCGTCCCCTCTTTTTTCTTATCCATTCTTGCTCTTCTGCTTCCCTGCTGAGCAGGCCGTTCGTTCAACAGTGCCAAGCACACATTTGAGAAACTTCACTTCGGCCGCCCTATTATACTACATTCTCACGCTCATTGAAGAAGAACCTTGAACCAAAAAAAGGGACACATACAAACACCAAAAAAAAAGGAACCAAAATGTTTTCCAAGTTCTTCGTCGCTGCCTTGGCCGCCCGGCTCGTCGCCGCCGGCCCCATCTCTGCCCGCGTAGTCGACCAACTCAACTTCGAGGGTTTCGAGGAGGCGCAGAAGCGGGACGACGGCGCCATCCGGGCGTTTGCAAACTCGAAAATCATGACGGGCGACGGACGGTGCCTCTCTGTCGATTTGCTGGGCGGAGACGACCGCGCCAACCTTGCGCCGCTGCAAGTTGCCGACTGTGGTGCCACGGCTGGACAGGGGTGGGATGCAATTGTCAAGGGGATTCACAATGACCGCGCGGGGACGACGCTGCTCGTGAGCACTCTGGTAAGCTTATCTCCCCTGCACACACGTGTTGCACATTCACGTGGTCTTTTTTGGGGATTTGAGACTAATGAGTATTATAGACTGAAGCATGCGTCAGCTTCGACCCCCGCCGCCCCGAGGGCGCTCAAGTTCACCTCTTCTCTTGTGGAGGCCGCGCCGACGGCTCCGGCGAGGTGACGGACTCGCAGCTCTTCGGGTGGACCAACATCGCCGGCAACGTGCCTCTCTCGCCCGAGAACGCCGAGGGCCAGTGCTTGACCGTCAAGGACGATCTGGTGAACATTGCCGCGTGCGATGAAAATGATACCAACCAGAAGTTTACCTTTGGAGGGAACCCCGGGCCTGAAGTCCAGGTTGTGCCCTTCGATGACGACTCCGAGGCCACGGGAGATGCCTCGACGGGCGTTGTTGCCGCCGGTGCGGGCGAGAGTGAGGATGCTGGCGACGACTCTGACGACACTGAAGCTGCGGACGCCGAAGGGGAGGCTAGTGGTGGTAAGAAGGATGGAAAGAAGGGCGGCAAAAAGGGCGGCAAGAAGGGTGGAAAGAAGGGTGGAAAAGGCGGCGGTCGTGGACGCGGAGGCCATCGAAAGGGAGCCGGTGGGGGTCGTGGAAAGGATAAGGAGGACTGCGACGAGAAGTCTAAATAAGACATCTTTGTTTGGGAGATCATGGTCCAACGTAATGCCAATAACGATACCCGGAAAAAGTAAAAAGGCTGGAGATGTCACTTTTCAGTTCAGTTTTGTATTCATAATTTTTATTCTTATACCAAGCCTTCTGGATTTATTACATTGTCCCTCTCTGCGAAAGGTAACTACCACCTTCGTTTGTTTTTTGGAAGTCGTGATATTGTGAGCTTGGCATTGTTTCAAACACTGTTTCAAGATTTGGCCCTAACCCTAAACGCTTTCAACTTTTCTCCAAAGACTGAGGGTTCAATCATCAAATCATCTCGACATGGCGTTAGGTAAAGGATTACGATTGTCAAGGTCCAGCAACATGGGGAGATTCGATATCTCGTCTAGAACACCCGAAAACCCGGGACTCTCAACAACGGTTGCACAAACCATAGCCTAGATGGAACCTCACTTCCGCCTTTGTTAAGCTCCGCATTAGGCTAATCTTGGAGGTGGGCATACCCGCAACCGCACCAAGCCAGAATTGGAATTGGCAAACGAGTAAAGTATAGTGATACATGGAAACCTTTCTTCTATTCTGCCGCTCGGCAGTCGCCTTCGGGGGATTTATCGTACATGTCCTTTCACCTCGTTGCATTGCGGGGGGCGGCCACTTGGCATCATGGCAGCTAAGTTTGGGGAATTATTGCTAGATCTGTTCTTGAACCACCAAGACCACAGGGATAGTCAAACCACTACAGGGAGTAAAAGACGACAATCAATAGATGGCGTTGAGAATGGTCTTGGACAAGACCAAATCGAGTTGCAGAATAGGAAACGGCCTTGCACCCACTAGTTGATAATGCGGGGGCGAATCGCGGGGTTGACGAGACAATACACAGCCTCCTTCTCTATCATTACATCCCTATGAATTATCTACACCCGTAATTTTGACACATCATTAATCTTGTGCAAATGGAATTTGCCTGTTAAGTCGAACGAAGAGGGAAACTCTGCTCCTCGACTTTCCCCCTTCCAGTGAGCCGTTTGCGGGAATGGCGGCTTACCGATTCTCCACTTCCGCTTCCCGCTCCCGCCGCGATGGTGCGATGGCACTGCCCCCCGATATATATTTGACAAGAGTGCCGGGTCTCCCGTCTCTTGAGCCGGACCTCCACATATTTTGCGCTTGTGAAAGGGTGCTTTTTGGCTCCTTATGTCGTAATAGTGGGATGAAAAGGTGCGGATGGCCTCGCGGTTGGATTAATTGTCTATTCATACAGGATGGGAAATTGTGGAGGGGCATTTGATTGCTTTATTGCCTCACTGGACCAGGGACCTGGAAATGAGTTGACGTGAGGATTCGGATTCCAGGATTTTCTGGGCTGGAAGGGATTCGGACATATCAACCGCATCCTCGCCTCGTCAGGGGAAATAGAGCTGGCTGCCCACTGGTTCTAGAGAACCGACCGACGAAGAACAACGGTCGCCACACCTCAGGCTAGAGATCCGATCATCTTCATTCCACCTCGCCAAGATGAGGCTCCAAAAGCCCGTTCTCCTCCTCTCCTTCCCCTACCTCACGACGCCTTCCCCCTTTCCGGACTCCTCCATCCCTCTCCCCTCCCCGCCATCTCTCCCCAGCCAATCCGCCAACCGCAACAATGCAACAACCGACCCTCTCACGGTAAAAACCATCACGGGAACCTACACCGGCGCGCCCTCTTCTCAATATCCCACCGTGCTCGAATTCCGTTCCATACCCTTCGCCCAGCCGCCCGTGGGCCCGCTCCGCTGGGCACCGCCGCAACCCCTGCCCCCCTCGGACAGGCACACCTACGCGACGCGTCTAGCGCCGGCGTGTCCGCAGTACGTCCCATGGAGGCAGTCGGTGTGGAACATGCAAATCCGGGACTTTATGGTGCAGCTGCCGGCGTATCAGTCGTACACCAGCGGGTTGATGACGCAGAGTAGTGCAGAGGATTGTTTATATCTTGCGATATGGAAGCCTTTTACGGGGCATGCTGGGGAGGCGGGAGAAGATGGAGAGGAAGAGGAGGAAGAATCAGAGGATGATATTGGGGATATTCTGAGGCAGGGTGGGGAGGTTGGTTCGGATGGGCAAGAGGGAGAAGTCGACTCTGACTCAGGCTCGGAAGATGGCGAGGAGGATTTGAACGGTGAAGATGAAGACGATGGAGAGGAGCCAGTGGATCCCGACTCCAGAACGACCCAAAGACGAGCATCTCAAAACCCCAAACTAAAACCACGCCCCAAAAAGAAGAAGCAGAAAAAGCTTCTCCCTGTCGTCTTCTTTATGACAGGCGGCTCCTTCCAGTCTGGCGGAATCGACATCCCCTACCAACTCCCGGCTCAGTGGGTCTCCCGCACCTCGTCCCACATCGTCGTGACCATCAACTACCGCGTCAACATATTCGGCTTCCCCAACGCCGCCGGCCTCTCCACCTCCCAAAACGTTGGCATCCTCGACCAGAGACTCGCCCTCGAGTGGGTCCGCGACAACATCGAAGCCTTCGGCGGCGATCCCGACCACATCGTCATGTGGGGCCAGTCCGCCGGCGGCGTCAGCGCCGACGTGCACTCGTACGCCTTCTGGGACGACATCATCGTCAAGGGCCTGTTCATGCAGAGCGGCAGCGCCATGCGCAAGACCTTCTGGTTCGACACCCCCGGCTTCACCAACTTCTCCTTCGTGGCGCGCAACCTCGGATGCGGCACGGAAGAGGCCGACGACGTCGTCGTCGATGCCGCCGCCGAGCTGGACTGCATGAGGCAGGTGCCCGCCACCCTGATCGAGAACTTTGTCGGCCGCTACTCCGACGCCGCCTCGGACGACAACTACACCACCCTCCCGGCCCTCGTCTTCCGCCCCCGCCCGGACGACCGGCTCATCTGGCGGAACTGGACCGAGCTGGCCCTTGCCGGCAAGGTGGCGCGCGTGCCGGCCTTGGTGTCCAACACGGCCAACGAGCAGAGCAGCATGCACCGCTACCCCGTCCGCAACGTCGCGGCCGGCCCGGACCAGGTCGCCGTGGACCGGCAGACCGTCGACGGCTTCGTCTGCGTCACGTCCAACACGACGGCCAACCGCGCGGCGAACGGCCTGGTCACGTACCGGTACCAGTATGCCGGCAACTTTAGCAACCTGACGCCGCTGTGGTGGATGGGCGCGTACCACTCCAGCGACACGCCGCTCCTGATGGGCACGTACGACCTGAACGGGAACTCGACGGGATTTGAGAAGAGGGTGAGTGAGGTGATGCAGGATTGGGTGTACGAGTTTGTGATGGACCCGGAAAATGGACTGAAGAGAAGAGGGTGGTTGCCGATCGGGGGCGCCGTCGAGGATGGGGGCATGGTGATGAGGTTTGCGGTGGGGAATAAGGTGCAGCAGAAGATTGATAGTCGGGAGATTGACGATAGTTGCTGGGGGAAGGCAGAGTATGATCACCATCCGGGGTATGCGGACGAGGGCTCCGATGGCGGTGCGAAACCCGGAGAGATGGTTCCCATAGCCGCGGATGACGATGGACCACCGGAAGGCGAGGGCGTGAATCAAGTAGAAGAACCAAGCGACGACATAGAAGTCGAAGAACTGGATGATTAGGATAGCCGCGAAAAGTAGAATATGCCGTAGCCATTGCGATCCCAATTATAACCTACTACTCACGTGTAATGTATATATCAGGACTTTCTATCATGCAAAACTAGTTGCTGCCTCATAACCGGCACCCTGCGTCTAACACACCCATTGGGTATCAAATTTTCTACTTGCCCCCCGTCCCTCAATCAATAAAAACACTCCATCTCCCAATGCTGACGGGTGACTCTTGCAGCCTGACCGGAAAGGTCTCTGTGTGCCAGCGTTTCTCAGCGGGCTATCTTGACCTGTCAAATGTCTAATTCCATCTACTTCCCTAGGCGCAGATCCGGCCGCGGCCTGCGATCCTTACTCGCGGCGCCGTTTCCTCATTCTTCGCTTCTGGGCCTTCTGCTTCTCCTTTCTCGACCTCCAAATTTTGTATCGCTGCCCCATCGAGAAGAACGAGTTCTTGATTCCGTTGAACATGATGATAACCAGAGTCATGAAGACAGTCGGTATAGCGACAAACCAGCTGTGTGACCAAGCTTGTTATTAGCTGTCCACTCATTCTCTCTCTATGTCTGTCTACACCTTCTAGCCACTCCAAATACTTATGGAAATAGAGAAAACTTACAAGTACCTGATGCCGTACTTGGTGTACAGCTCTGGAAAGGGTTCAAAGTTCTGACCAAAAAACCCGGTAATAAAGGTCAGGGGCAGAAAGATCAGAGAGATGGTTGTCAGCTGCTTCATCCGTTCGTTGACGTATGCCGAGTTGGTGTTGAAGATGAGATCGATCAAGTTGTCGGCCGATTTCTTGATTTGCTGCATCGCCTCCGTGATCATGATGCAGTGATCAAGCACGTCACCGAGGTACGTGTGCGTCATGGGCGAGATGATGATGCCGCTCGTCGGGTCTTGGAGTCGCTGCGACACCTCGGTCGCGTTCAGGCCGGTGCGATGGTCACGTAGCACATTGACCAAATTGTCGATCGGGTTCAGAAATGACAGCATCTTGTTGATCTCGGATATGATAATGTACAAGCTCTTGGACTGCTTGATGCTAGGGTCTGTCAGCACCGCAAGCTCGATGTCCCCCAAGACGTCGTTGTAGATGGTCGTCAGCGGGAGTGCCAAATCGATGATGGCATCGATGACAGCCTGCATCAAGAGCGAGGCATCGCATGACTGCCGCAGCATCATGCCAGGTGTGCTAAGCCGCTTGATGATGGGCCGCTCCACGTCCGATGCCGAGGCCTCGAAAAAGGTAATCACCGTATTATCCGACGTTAGAAAGATGGCCACCTGCTCCGCCGAAACGGCGAGGCCGCGATGCTGGAGCGACTGATGTTGTTCCATGAATTCGGTCCGGGCTTCGTTCGTCGAGGCGTGGTACCGCTGCAACGTCCTTATCATTGTCGTACTATGGAGCTGAGCATTCTGGGCGGCGAGCGAGGCTGCGTTGGTCGGTGTTATTGGGCTTTTTCCCTTTTGAGACTGCGAGTATGGGTGTTTTTCTGGGTCCCTCCGTTGGCTCCGGCGCCTCCCCCAACACAAGGCCCGTTTGATGGTCTTGGCGACCGTCTTCTTCGAGCCGTTGGACGTGAGGCTCTCGTCTGAGCTGCTGCTGTCGCTGTCGCTGTCGGAGGGGATGAGGTAAACAATCTTTTGCAATGTCATCATGATGAAAGCGTGCGTGGGAAACCTTTGCCACATCAGTACCCGACCTGAACAGGCCAATCTCGTGCAGGACTTACCAATCCACCTTGGTCCTGTTCCTAAGCTCCATTACATCCTCCAACGCCAAGCTGTGCAGTTTCTTGTGCGCACCGATAGCTTGCACCACATCCCAGCTCAGCTTGTTGACGTTGATCCACCGACACTTGACCCAATCCGCCTGCGGCTTCGCCAACGCCTTGATAAACCCTTCGTTGTCGAACCGTCGCACATTGAGCCGCTCCTGCGAAAAGTCCACGATTGTAATCTCCGACCGTGCCTGCAGCGTCGGCATCGATGAGTGGCCAGCATCGGACCTTGAAGGATCAAACCCCGGCTCTTGTCCCGGCTGCCACCCCGGCCGCTGGCCGTCGAACTCTTCATAGTCCGAGATAGGCTTCAACGTCGGCGTGCGCGCCCCGGTTTTGCTCCTACGCAGCAGAGTCGGCGAGTCGGCGGCACGGTCCAACACCGTTGGGTCGGAGGATGTGGTGTCGACCGCGAGGGCGTATTGGACGTGTCGCTCGGGGCCGGTGTTCGTGGGGGCATCGGCCGAGCTGCTGCTGGCAGCTGCGACTGTTTCTTCTAAGTCTTCCAGCGCCATTGTTTCTGACTCGGGGGATGCGTTTTGTCGGCCGAGTCTTGGTTCGATGTCGAAAAATTGATGATTTTCAACGCGTTTTGGGCGGTTGCCAATTGGGTTGAGGCAATTGGGTGCCGATCAGCCGCACATAAGAAATTTGCGACAGCTCACCCCTGCAGCATTGACATGCGCTGCCATTTCAAGATCGGGAATCGTATAAGCAGGGGGAACTAGCTGTCACGGGGATTGCAACTTCAAAAAATCCATCCCCTTGAAAGGCGTAAACCAAGCTCGTGATATCTAATAAAAGAGGGGTCAATCGTTCTAAACCCTAGAAATCATCTGGATATCATTGCGCTTCACGCTGGCGGCGGGTGGCATATGACGTCGTTGGGGCTGCCGAACCGCTAAAGCAAGCGATCAAAGATTGTTGGACGATATCCGCAGGTCCAAAAGAGACATACCAACACCACTAGAAAGAGTGTATATACTTTTGGGCATTTGTTAGCTAAGAAGAATAATAAAAAAGGCATCTTCTTTTTCTACACGGTTGTCTTATGTATACCTGCCTTTTTTTCCCATTCGCCCTCCTTTCTTCCTTCTTCCTTTCCCAATTATGAGCTTCAATTAACAACATATAGTATTTACATCACCATTAAGCTAGCATGAAAATGATGTATTTAAGCAGCTAAGGTAATATCAAACGAGGCGGGTCTTAATAAAATTTAGATCTATCCGAATATCATCCCAATTCATCAATCCTTGAACCAACACCGCCCCAATTACACGATATTTCTTATCTTCGCCGACAGATCGCAATGCCATAGGAACATGGACTCCTTCTAAAAGGAAAATTCGGTCATCAGGTTGTAGATCCTCCAGTCCGGTGCCAACATAGCCGTTTGACAGAACAAACAGGCATCGCTGATCCTGGGCCAAAGCCATTGCTAGCCGCTTGGCATACCGCCCTGCCTTTTCGTGAGCCATGATGGCCGCAGCGATGGTGGACCAGGTCGAGGATTCCACTCCTTCATCGCATTGCATGGCTCGGATATCTGTGGCGTATCTGTTGGGGATACGTTGGCGGAGTTGTTTCCTGAAGATATCGAAGAAATTCTGGAAATCTTCGAAGTGCTCTTTCAGGCTGCAGTAGTCGTAGGGGAAAGCATACGGGAGCTCGGCAGGAATATAGAGGCCGTCAGATTTGTTAACTCTTCGAACTCGGGAGGTGCCTTCCAGGGCTGCAAATAGCGACGGGTAAAGATGATCGTAGGGATATTCGCGGGTGTTGTGGCGCTGCATGCACTTCCACCAGCCGTAGAGTTCTTTGACCAGCTGCGACAGTGGCGCGACGAAATTTTCATCCACCTCATTCCCCAAGGATATGGAGTGGCTTCGGAAAAGAATGCTTCCACAGTCTGCACCTGCCATTGATAACCCTTCTCCGGTCAACATTACCACGGGCTTTTCCGCGCAGCACCTAGTAGCACCGTTGGTATTGCCGACGGTATCCGTCTCCAAAAGCCACGGACTCACCATCGGCCCCGCCCAGTTCGGAACCCACGATGAACCCTTTGCATGAGCCCCTCGGCTGTGACATATCATCGATACCGAGGAAGGATTCCACGTCAAAAGCCCTTCGAGAAAGTGTCTGAAAGTCTGGTGAATTTCCTCATTATAGTCCGGCTGTATTGTGGGAGCCCCAAGGCTCTGAAGGACCGCGAGCATCGAAAAGGCCATGTCGTGCCCCCTGGTGCTGGAACGCTGACGGAGAGCAACTATCATGCTAGTGAGAGCCTCTTTGTGATCGCCAGCCGAAGAACATGGCCAGCTGAGGGGTAAACCGAAGAGCAAAAAGGAGAGCCTTGTGATAAAAAGCCAATAAAGAACCAATGCCAGGGGTAATGCAAGCACAAAAATGGCAATAAACAAGCTTGCCCCGGAGAGGTTCCGTGAGCCACAATCTGTTTCTGAGTGGGTGGTGTTACCATATGCGATAATGGACACCAATTCCCCAAAGTCGTCACAGTCTCTTGCGTGGTCTGAGTTCACCCATACGATTGCTCCTAGCACGGAAACACCAAGAAGCATTAATGGAGGAACGAAGGTCGAAATCCAACCCATCATAACCACAGCAGATCGCCATGTCCCATATTTCTCCTCTCTCGAACGTATGTAGTCCAAGGCACAGTTCGCAGTCCGCCTGGTCTCCGGAATTGTAATCCTGTCGCTGCTAGCATGATCTCGCGGGAGACAAAGCCAGAGGTTGATAATTGACCGCCAACCATCCAGAACTTCTGGCGAGACCGGAAGTTCTATCTTCCAAGGCAAAAGCCTGAAAAACCACCTCTTCCTCTGAGAATCGCGGAAGAAAATGGCCCGTAATAATGAATCCCAAGAGATCGTCCTATCACCACAGAGAAAAACTGGATGTGACGCGACGATTAGCTCTTGGAAGGTCCAAGCCCGCCGCATCCACGGGCGGTCCAGGATCTCGTCCAAGGAGATGTTATGGACGACCTTGGAGTCAAGACGAAGTAGCCACATCCGAGCTATCGCAGATATTGTGGTTAGCCCTTGCTCTTTTAACAAAATAATCGAGCCCGCACCGATAATGATAGCATAACTTACTCTTTATATCTGACCATGTTGTGCACCTCATCCATCCCCTTCCTCGATTGTCGTCCATTCGTGGGGTTGTGGGCAATAGACTGCAATGGAATTGCCGGTGTGCGGCGGCGACATTGTGAAGGAAGTCGATCGCTTCGTTTGCCTTCTCATTGCCCCGACCTAGCCAGACATAAACGACTTTTGCCGACATGTAAATGTCTTTCATGAATGCAATCTGGGTCTCCTTCTCCTCGTCATCATTCTGGTTGATGCAAATTGCGTCGATCCAGATCGTGACTGCTCCGAACTTCTTTCTGATATGCCACAAAGCCTCATAGCAACCTTCTGTGATCTTCACGTCGAAGTCGTGTGATTTGCAGAAGATGCTGTGCCTCGGATTGGTTTTGCAGCCCCACACGTACGACAGCGCAGTAAATGATGGCTTATCATTGAGATCAACTACTCGGACATGACCGATAAGGTTTGGGCTGCTGCAGTTATCATCTAGAGGATCCAGATCGAGGAGGCGGATACATCTTGACTGCGCCGGGATGGGTAGGCTCGCGTAGAATTGGGCTGAGTTGGCTGGAAACGGGATTGAGTCGACACTTGAGATTCTTGAGACTTTTTCGAGTGTGCTATCCGCAATTGTTGTAAACTCCATCGTTATTTTGGAAAACTCACGTTTTGTGACGGGCGGCGAGTCGAAATGCGAACGAACAAATTAATTCAGTTTTCATATAAAATATTTAACCTACATTTAAGGTAACCCAGAAAGTTCAGCTCGGCTTAGTGTGGTTTCGCTTGGGGTGGCCGCCCTGAAATCCACGGCCTGGGGTTGATGGGCGGACGGCCCAGACCATCTTGCATTGCGTGAATTGTCAAGATCCTCCTTTGCGTTGCATGAGATTTGCCTGCATTCCTGAACGGTTTGGGAGTATCTTACATTCCTTGCATATATTTTCGAACCCTCACGGACTTCGAACAAGCATGACTCAAGGACCAAGCGGACTCAGCAAGAATATTTGAATGACGGATGCATCCCGTTCACTTCGACACCCAGATACGAGATAACATTGTCAATCTTAAAAAAGACGATCAAAATATTCCTTCGGTGCATTTATTGACTTGGGAAAGACCTAGCTATACTGATGGACTAGGAAGTGTTCATCTCTCATAGAGCTCAACACTTTCATGGCTGTCAAAGCAACTGATATAACTGACATTATCCGCCTGCCAATGGTAATAGTTATGCAGACCATGAAGCAATCTCCGCCGCTTAGCTAATAACAGCGGATTTTGTCGTAAACTCAACAAGTCCTAGGATGCCACCAGCAGCCCTCCAAGTCAGTTTGCTGAGCCTTTCTCTATCGACTCGCTTCGGTTGATTACCGAATGACCGTTGTGAGAACCAACCCTCAGCGGCGTCTATTCCTCAAGCCTTGCAAACACCTCCAGCACCGTCGCTGATGGCATCTGTCGCACTGAAAGATGAATGAGTCAAGGGTATCATTGCAATTGTCGCACTGATGCCGTCCCGTATGTCGAGTCCAGAAGTCGTTTCTGTGATCGCAGTCATGATTCTGCTGGACAAATCGACGAACCTCGGTCCTGTCAACTTGCCTACCTCCTACCTCCTCGAGACGAATCCGAGCTCGCTCTTCTTCGACGAGAAGCTGCTCTTCGGTAAACTGGGGACATTGGCAAGTCTTCCATATCTCTCCGCACAGGTAGCAGAACTCATTCCCACACCGACAACTACCGTCGATAGAAATGGTTAACAAGTTAGCAAGATATTTCAATCCATATTCCGATGAACAGGACGTACGTCATGTGATTACAGCCGTGAGAGAGCTCCACTATAGCCTTGCATTTGCTGCATTCCTGCCATCCCTCCTCCTTGGCGATTTCTTTGAGAGCAGCGAGGGCCTCATCTTCCGTGCAGTTTCCACAATGATTGGCCTTCTTGCACGCAGCGCAAGTCTTCTGCCCACAGTGCTCACAAGTAGCTGTGGCTCCGGTGACGTTGGCGGGCGGAATGAACTCGGAGCAACTAAAGCAGTAGACACGGTCAACTGTGCTGAATTCGATCTCTTTAGCCCGATATCGGTCGGCGGTGTCTGGCGGTACAGGACTCTTGTTTAGCTGGAAGAGCTCCACGGATCTTTCCAATTCGAATATATTTTCTTGTCTGCAGCATCGTGGGGGGAAGAGCTCTTCGTCCTTGAGCGATCGCTGAAACAAATCATAAAGACAGTGGACGCAGTAAGCATGGTCGCAAGGCAAACCCTCGTAGACTTCTTCCTCGGGGTAGCGGTCTTGGCAGGGAACGCATCTGACGTATCGACCCTTATCGCCATCAACTACAAGACGGTTGGCAAAATCTTCGCCGAGTTCAGTGCTGACTGTAGCTACCTCAGAGCAGCTCATATCGGATTCTCCGGGGATTGTGGTTCCTCCCGAAATTCGGGCGCTGTCGCCGGGACTCTGTATGTTGTGTTCGGGTCTGGCGGTTTCTCCATCAGGCGACTGGTCGTTGCAGAGAGGGCACGCTTCATCTGTTAGGTCTGCAGGGTTGGAAGACTGGAAGGTCGGGTGATAGACTCGCAAGTGATCTCCGAAGGCCCAATATGCGAGGACGACTTCTTCGTGAAGCATCTTCTGAGTCGCCAGCTCATCGGCGACCTTTTGGTCTGTACTTTGACCAAAATAACCAGAGAGACTCTCATAGGTGGTTCTGATCTCGTCGTGCCGAACGATGAGCTCAAACCGCTCTCCCTCGAGAGTCCTGGCGGCGTTTGAGTTCCAGTCTCCCATTTTGTCGCCAAATCGAAAATTTCACACGATTTACGTGTATCGCTTGAGATGTCAGCTTTGCGCATACATATCCCAGAGAGACCCAAAGACTTACCACAAACTCTCAACTTGGCGACTACGGTGGACGACGGAGTAGCACTTCGTCCTCTCGAGTCGCCACGAAGACCCGAGGATGACTATTGGGGGGAGCGGAGGCAAAGGCAGAAGAATAAAAGCACCTGCAAAGCTGAACTGGCAGACTGGTGATGACACTAAGGTATAAACGCTCCGCAGACCGTGTGTACAAGAAGCTGTCAAGGTAGCGCACTCCGCAAGATGAACCGTATGAAAATTTGGGACACGGCCAAAAAGTATAGTATTTCGCGTTTGAGAAAGAGGCCCATCTTATGGGACCAAAGAGTCAAGTCCGTGGCTTTCCTATCTAGGATATAGACCCCCTTGGAGACAAACGGAAATTCTAGGCATTTGCACCAGTTTTGTTGGATGCCCTTCACCGTATCGAACATTACGAGGCTAACTTAGTTGCGTATCCAGTCTTTTGCACGGGTTTCGTAAGCCACCCCTTTTCGATCTCTCAGACTACACACATCTACTTAAGATAATTCTGCAGGGTGATTCTGGCATATTAGAGTCGAGTAGACAGGCAAACATAAGTTTTAAAAAACAACGTGTATTCAAGTGGCACTACGGAAATAGACCTCAGAAGCTGTGCGAGCCTATTTCCTTGGAGTCTCACATATTTAAGGTTTTGTCTACAAATACTTTATAGCGACACTTCGTGCAGAAACACCTTTTTACCCCCTTGAGATATTGACCTCTAAGCCCCGTGTGTGTGGGGGGGGAGGGGCTGCTACCTTGGTAACAGTTTCCCCCATTTCTTATCTTCCTTTTCCTCGCTTTCTCTTCAAGGCGTGTTTGATATTTCGTAATTGCTATCACCCTCCTCGCACTGCTAATGTGGCCAAGTTCGGCTAGTGGTTGCAGCTCTCGTTAATTTACTCCTCCGTCCCTAAGGAGAGAAAACACACCATAGACAGAAAGATAGACTGGTAAGTCTTCGTCTTTCTTTCCACCATCACCTCAGTGAAGAGAGCTCGCCGGCGATACACTGCGCGGAACAATCAAATCAACACGCCGGCAGCTATCACAATAGTTGCCAATTCATGTAGTCCATCGACATGACGAAGTGACGATAGAGACATCTATCAACTGTGGCCATGATGGGATAAAATCATCATTTCCTCGACCACGAAAGATCACTCTTTATTAGAGCACCCAACGTGTACCCCAGTATTCCTTGAGCAAATTATTGGACCGTAACTTAGTTTTCTTAGCTTTATTCCACTATCGCAAGAACGCGACATAATATAAAGAAAAGCCAAAGGGAGAAAATGCTCTGGAATGTATCTGGTCGTTGACTACCGCAAATAAAATTCCATCTCCCCCTGCCGGAACGCTTGCTATCAAAAAACGCCACTAAGGAAGCCTCTAGGGTAAAACCAAGATAATCCCCGATGCCGCATTATCGCTAAGGACAAGTCTTCTAAAGTATTTCGGGTTCTGGGGAACTTCCCAGTGATGGCGAGTAGTCTGCCAATATAACAGAGCCATGGCGTGATTGAGGGTTATTCGGCGAAATCGAGTCAGAAAGCTGGGCTAGGACTGCATCCTGCTGGCATTCAGCTGTCTGTAGGTTGTATGCATAGAAGGACGGGGTGTCCATGACAGGCGATGACACCGGCTTGGTAACTGGGCTTCGTAGCGCACGATAGGTATGGTCGTGGATTAGCGCTCTCTGCGCTCGTGTGAGTGGGGCAGGTTCTCCATTTGGTGTCTTTTGGTGGTCGTCATGCTCGGTTGTCGGCACGATGCCGGGATCCGCTCTAGTCCCTGCAAGATCTGTGGATGTTGGAATCGGATTCCTGCACGCCTCTTCTTCTGGCCATTGTCTCTTTGGGTCAAGTGGAGTGTTAAGGGCTACCTGGAGTCTTTCTTGAGTATCAGGATCCACATCCCGGAAGTCGACACTGTCCATGTCGAGCTCGATTTCCACCTCGCGTTTGAGAGAGATAATAGGCGCATCCGGCCTCCTCGAACTAGGCAGCGCAACTTCCGAAACGTATGGTGCGACCTGAATTAATATGGGGATTGTCGTCAACGACGAGAGGGCGAACACATATCGGCGGCACAGGGCGCAAGGGTCTCGACTAATATGGATCCTGAACATCGGTTTCTTCGTCCACCTCTGAAGCCCCAAATGGATCAGATCGCTTGCGGTAATGTGGAGAAGATCATTTCGGTATCCAGTCTCACGAAGAATGACCGCGACGGCGAAAGCTGCCAGCTTTTTTTCGACATGGGAAGCATGGTAACTCCAAATCTGCTCCGAGGAAATGCCATGCTTAGACCCATGGGCGTCATAGATTGAACCCATTGTCATATGGAGCACGCGACCTAAATGCTTAACCGTAGCAACCCATTTCTTCTTGGATAGAATGGCTGGGTTTCCAGGACACTTGTCGCCTCTATCGTTACCCGAAAATGCAACTTGCAATATAATTTCTTTGCCGTTCTGATCGGGATGGGTTAGAAGGCCAAAGACTCGCTTCGGATTTGGGACAGCTGGTGAAGGAAATGATTCCTGCTTCTCGTATATATCGACTTGGCCGTTAGGTTTAATTTGAAAGCGAAAGTCAGAGATGTTGACCGACTTCAGGTTGTCGGGGACAGAAGCGCTCGGAGCTCTCTTGCAATTCGGCATCGCTCAAGTTACATCTGGTATCAGGAGAGACGATAACCTGTGGAATAGACTTGCGACGGTGCGTCTGTCGAACAAATGCAGAGGGCTAAGATCCAGAGGCAAGCCTTGCCGCGCTAGGAGGGTATTGTGTGTTCACGCTAGGATCGTTTATCCCGCTGGCGGTAGATGTAAAGAATGGCTCAAAACCTTGAGCGAATGCCGAAAAGTAGGCGACAAGGTCGTAGATAACTTGCGTGATGTTGCGAGACTTTGACTTGGGTCGGGAAGTAAATCGGACGTCCTGGTAGAGCGTGGTACAGATTCCGGAGAGAATCACAATTCGGGAGGATAAAGGCGGCAGCCAGTCGACTGGGCTTTTTCTGTGCTAAACTAAGAAGAAGGTGGTTCTCGGTAGTGGAAAATTCTACGAGGGTCGAAGGAGCGAAGGAAGGTGTGAATGAGCAGCTCTTCGTTCGAAGAGGGAGGGGATCGTGGGCTAGCAGCTGCCGAAGTGCAGCTCTTTCCTTCAGAAGTTAGTACGAAAATTATGGGGGTTCGGCGAACGCTGTTTGCTCCAAATATTTGTGATGGAGAAAAAGAAAGAAGTAGAATACTCGTAGGAGTTCAGTGAGTATCTCAGCTTAGCAAATCGTGCACCGTGTACCGTGTAAGATGTGAAGTGGTTGGCATCTGTCGATAGTACGTTATGTCTCCAGAGTCAAAGGCGCTGGTTGTGACGTGAGAGAAACGTGGAATATCTGTGTTGGAAGTAAGTGGTCTCCATATCGCGCTTTCCTAAGATAACGCGGGTTTGCTGAGGATGTGGTCGACAACAACCGGATCGCAAAGTATTTGCCTTTTCTACTCTACGAGTAGACCACATCAACGGCCGACGAATGTAGAGAGAAAAGAAAGAGAAATATGACAGAGAGGGAACGAGAAAGAAAGAGCAAATACATTCGTACTTCGCTGTAGCAAAACTGCCAACTCTGCCGCGGAAATGGCAAGTGCAAAGATGTCAAGAGGCCATATAATAAGCAATGTCGATCCTGGACTTTGGAAGGCACAGCTACAGAGAATCATCGCACTAACAGAACAAGCCTTGACACAGAACTGAACGCCATGAAGACTTGCATTTAGAATGCTGACCTTTTGAGGACCGTAACCCTATCTATGCGCCGTCCGTAGCATCAAAGACTTTCGTAACAAACCGACCTTGGACATATTTTGCCCAGAATGCATTTACTCCTCATCTTCCTCCTCCTCATCCTTGGCGGCAACAGATTGGGCGATCCCTAATTAAAGTTAACTCTTGCCATCTTCTCGGAGCGGTGTAAATGGACACATACGGTCGAGATCACGCTGTCCGGATTGCGTAATTCTCCGTCCACCCTTATCCTCATCCTGCTCAAGAACACCAATCTTTTCCAAAGCCTGCATAACCTTGCGGTCGATGTCTGTTCCCAAGTTAGCAAGCCATAAACGCTCGGGGATATTCAATACCTACTGCCTGATGCATTGACATGCTTCGAAGGGCGTACACCCCGGTTCTTCGCACTTCCGTGAACCTTCCGCATCCGACCAACGCCAACCGTCTTGCGGAGGTAGACGTGGCGAGCAACAGCGGCAGCACGGGTATAGAACCAGTCGGATTCCTGTGGAGGAAGCTCCTTCGCGGGGCCAGTCTTGACGAGCTCAACCCAGCCTGCACAAAGCCTTTGTCAGAGAACTTTCGATGCCATCGGGTAGCAGGAAAAATACATACCAGGAACGGGGAGCTTGCCCTGGCGCTTCAGAAAAGCACTATAGGCCTGGATGAACTTTTGCGCCTAACCAGAGAACAAAACAAGCCATTAGCAAAACATTCCGTCAGCAGAGACCTTTCGGCCCCCTCACGCCTGCTCTCGACTTGTTCTCTTCTGATTGTATCCCTCCTCTTATCGGGTTCGCATGATTCGCACCATCGTCGTCCGAGGCCTCGAGATCTTCGCGATGGTTGAAGTCCTAGCGATAAATTCGAGGGGCCACGGAGAGACGGGGAATCCGTCGATTCTGGTACTATGATGGGTGAAGAGATTGACCTACATCGACATCTCGGACGGTGACACCTCCAGCCATTTTGTCGGTTGTTTTTTGTTCGCTTCTGATGGGATGTGGGAAGTCGAAGCAAGGGGTTGATTTGCGTGAGGTCTGTCAATGGAGATTTTTCTGCGGGGCAAACAAAAAAGCTGAGTGGGAGAATTGTGTGGACATGGGCTGAATGTCTTGGCATAGGGCAAATATTAGTCAGTGGTGGCCCACAAAGTGCCGAGTGCGAATTTATGAGATTGTGCACTGTCCTCGAGCCAGTGCACCCCCCATGTTCAACGATTCCAAGTCAAGAAACATTCGAGACTCTCTTCACATACCTGACGGCAATATGTGTTTCTTTTTGTGCAAAATCTCTGTGAATTTTGCGTATTGTATGCAATCTTACGGATCTGATGCCGCCTTGGAGATACTGAAGCAACTCGAGATGCTTTTCCAGCCAGAACAGGCGTCGGCAGCCTAGATCAAGACATCAAAGGGGTGTTGGTTGCCTAACTAGACCACCGTTACAATCTGATTCCCGGTCATCGCCATTGATTCTTGCCCGTGCCTCTTGTAGCCTTTGAAGCTGGAATGACAGAGTCTTTATAAACATGCTGATATTCCACGCCCTTTTCCTAGGACAGTTATCTCGGTCTCTTTCCGCTTTGGTGAACCCCGTCTCCAACATGGAAAATCCCGACATGGAGAGATTCGCCTTTGAAGGACCATCAGAGCCCCTTCCTACGATGGCATCCGTAGAGACCCGACCAAAGTTCCTCCTGTCTACCATACAACGAGCCGAGGACTTTGAATCCCCCATTGTCTTGGAATTCAACCGTACTCGCCCAAATCGCGGCTATTCACTCCTGGCCTACTGTCCCAATGACAACAACGAGACCATATCCATATCTACCTCGCACGTTAGGCGGGACAAGAAAAAGACAATATACAAGAAGCAAAACCTGCCCCAAACAGTCGAGACAGCCCTCCGCTACGAACGCGGGTATCTCGCCTCAACCTCTCCTCACCA
>Ga0247774_1000200_pt1 | contig 28689 bp, 24 predicted proteins | sample UWRJL001104B6_FD_179933 | JGI IMG/M metagenome (GOLD analysis project Ga0247774, IMG submission 179933) | Plant litter microbial communities from Arlington Agricultural Research Station in Wisconsin, United States - UWRJ-L001-104B-6 | ecosystem: Environmental > Terrestrial > Plant litter >...
CTGTTAGGCCCGTCATTAATTTTAGTCAAACATCCCGCCGAAGTTGCCGGCGCCATGCAGTCTTTGTTCCGCGACCCCGACAGGTTGCAGCTAATCGCTGAAAATGGCTGGCGCCGCATGGGACAACCCGGTGCAGCAGCCCGAATTGCCAAGTGTTTAATTCAGCGCTTGGGCGGTGAATACAGCCATTCTCAATTGCCGACCATACACTAGCAACACAACATTAGCGCTCTCCCTACCGAATATCTTTAATTCTACTTTCTTTAAAAAAAATCTTGTTCGCTAACTACTAATATCAACTCCGCTAGCATCCTCGGGCGTCAAATCGAATGAACAGTCAATACTAAACTATCATTCAGTTTTTCGACCCGCCCGTTAACAGTCAACAGTCAACAATAATTCCGGTGCAACCGGAATTGATATAACTTCCGTTGTATGCAGCATCGGAATACAAGTCCTCGGATTTTTATGAGGACTTGCATTCCGATACTCCAAACCAATTTTATTGCGGTTGTTCGAGTAGGGTGCGCTACGCAGGCGCGCACCTTACTAATACACCACTCGCCGAAAAAAATTAATTCGCCGTTTTTTCCGAAGATGGCACCCAGAAATTAGCTTGAGGAATTTTAAAATCAGACTTAACCAAAACTCCCGGTTCTCGCTGCACCGGCAGCACATCTAAAGTATCCGTTTGCGCGCAATATTTTAAATCTTCAATAACACCTAAACCGAGGAGGCGCTGGCCGTGACTGGCTCTTTCCAACAATTCGTGCAACCGATCTTGCCAGTGCAGGTAAAGAGCAATAGCCGCAAATACTTCATCGTTACCAGCAAAATCGCTCGCAGGAATACCGCTTTCTGCCAACAGACTTTGGGCGATCGCACCAGCACAAACCGTATCTTCCAACGAATAACCCCCTTCCCAACCAGAACCCACAATCCAAATAGTTTCCGGCTGTTTATTTAACAAAAACTGCACCACAGATTTGCGGTTAATCAAAGCCGCCGTTAACACAGTTGCAGCAGCTTGCACTCGCTGCAGAGCCCGAGTACCGTTAGTTGTGCTGATAAAAATTCGCTTCCCACTCACCTTTTCTGGCGTGCAGTCGAAGGGGGAATTCCCCATGTCAAATCCGTCAACTTTGCTGCCGCCGCGCTCTCCAGCGCGAATCCGCTTATCTGCAGGCCATTTTTCGCTCTCGGCCATCAGCTTATCTAAGTCGCTGAAAACTTGGACAGCTTCCGCCCCATTATTCAGGGCCGTTGCCATTGTCGTAGTCGCCCGCAGCACATCAACTGCGATCGCGCAAGCCGGCATATTGTCGGCTGGCGTAAGTTCCGGGGTATGGTAAATAAAAAGCTTCACTTTTGGGCTACCTGCGATAAATCCTCATCAGCAATAATAATGGAAAGTGGATAATAGAAAATAAAGTCTAGTCCTCAAAAGCAGCAAATATGTCAAAACAGCCAAATTCAAACCCCGCCCCCGCCGCCATTACCGCACCAATTCGACTCCTTGCAGGTTTCACCTATCCTTTTCGAGCTTTCACCCTGATTTTGCAAACTCCTAAGCTGTGGAGTTATGTATTAGTTCCCCTAGGGCTAAATTTTATAATTGGTATCGGTCTTTATTTAAGCTTGCTATTTCCCAGTTTGGCAGGCATAGACGTTTTAGTTGCCGATTTGTCCGTCCGATTTAATGCTATAATTGCAACTTTTCCAGCTTGGCTGAGCTTTCTCGGCGTGTTAACAGTCGCTTTCGGCTGGCTGCTGCGCGTACTCCTAGTGTCAGGACTTTTGCTGATAATCGGATTTTTGTTAGTGCAGTTTGGCGTGATTTTAGGTTCGCCCTGGTACGGCAAACTTTCCGAACAATTGGAACTGCTGCGGAACGGTCAATTGCCCGCAGAAGCACCAATGAATTTACGCAGTAGTTTTCAGGATATTCAAAGGGCGATCGCCTTTGAACTGCGAAAACTACAAATTTTGTTGAGCATCGGCATACCCCTGCTGCTGCTCAATTTTATCCCGGGCGTCGGCTCTATTCTTAGCAGTTTGGGTGGCGTAGCTTTGGGGGCGACTATTGTCTGTTTGGACTTCTTAGATGCACCTTTGGAGAGGCGGAGGCGACCTTTTAAAGAGAAATTGGAGATAATTTGGGCGAGTTTGCCGGCCAGCGGGAGTTTTGGTGTGGTTTGCTTGGGTTTGGTGAGTATTCCCCTGTTAAACCTGTTGGCGATTCCGCTGTGCGTGACGGCGGGAACTTTGTTTTTTTGCGATCGCATTTGGCCGGTCCGCTTTGCCCCAGAAGAGAGAAGTATCGATCGAGAAACTAACATTACAAATTAAAAACTAGGGAGATGCTTCTACATTCTGCCCAATACCTTCTCCCTTCGGCTGACTCTGGGAGTTAAGACCCAGAAAAGGGCTTAAAAAGAGCCAACTAAGGAAGAAGAATGAAGCTGTAAATAGCTGGACAATATCGATCGCCGACAAATATCCGTCAGTTGACACTCCCGGGCGTAAACGCACGGGGATTCTTTAATCTACGAGCTGACGTGCTACAGGCAGGATTTCTCCAACTTGAGTAGAGGTCAATTCTCCTAAAGAGTTGCTTGGCTCAAGGCCAAGGGTTCCGGTATGCCCTACCGTACCCAATCCCCGACTTAGGATATTTCTAGCGGCGTTTTCATCTCTATCCATTACACACCCACATTTACAGACGTGTGTACGAGTGGATAGCGTTTTCTTGACAATTTCACCGCAGCTAGAGCATTCTTGGCTTGTATATTGCGGATTCACCGCAACCGTCACCTTCTTAAATACTTTTGCCAAATATTCAATCCAGCTCCGAAACTCATACCAAGAAGCATCGTTAATAGACTTAGCCAGACAACGATTTTTCACCATATTTTTGATTCTCAAATCTTCGTAAGCTATCAAGTCGTTTGACGCTCACTACGCACCTTGCAAGTTTTATTGCATGGTGCAATACGATTGCCTACTTATTTTGAGGTGGCGCTTACCTAAAATCTGTCTAGCTTTGCCTCTATTTTTTGAACCTTTAACCTTTCTAGAAACGCTCCGTTGAGAACGTTTAAGAACTTTTTCACCTTGACGTAGAAATCTAGGATTCTCGACTACCAACCCATCTGAGTCGGTGTAATATTCTTTTAATCCCACGTCCAACCCGAGGGTGTTGCCGGAAGGCTCTATAGCTGGCAAAAGTATAGTCATTTATTGACATGGGAGGCGTTAAGTCCCTCCCCCTTCACTTTTGTTTTAAGCGGATTAACCCGCATTGGCCCAACTACGCAGCTCTCTATCCCATTGCTGAACGCATTTGGGATTGCTTTTCTGAGGATGTTGTACGCGGCGTTCACATCGGAATTAATTAACTGACCAACCGATGTTTTGTACAAACCTCTTTTAATCCGCTTACCAGTAAACACAGGATCTTTTTCTGTTTTCCCGTAGACAGGGATTGAATCTAAACCCAAAAAATTTGCGCGAGATGTGTAAGATTCTTCCTGTACAATTACATCGATTCCTAACAGCCGAGCTTTGTATTCCAACATCTCAATCAATCGAGAGTGAGGAATACTAACAAAGTTTTGGTTGTTAGGCTTACCGAGATCAATTTCAGTTTTCCACTGCGCGTTCTTGCCAATTACTAGCGTCCCAATCTGCTTGGTGAGCAAAAGGTTAATAATTAGACGGCTAGCATGATGTAAGTAATTGTCAACTTTCTGATTGATCCAGCGAGTTAAGCGCTGAATCCGGGGTGATGTTTTGCGGTTCCCTGTTAACTGAGATTGCAATCTTGAAGAGCGCTTGTTGTAGAACTGGTTAATCGATTTCAATGGTCGCCCGTTAATCAACAAAGGGATAAATCCCGGTTGATTTGAAGTTAACGCCACTAAATTATCTAGTCCTAAATCAATACTAGCTACAGAATTAGCGTTACCAAGAGTGGACTCCGGTTCATCATAAATTACCTCAATTACATAGGAATCACATTTCGGAACCAGCCTAACTTGGCAAATCTGATCGGGATGGACTTGGGTTTTGATTAAAAGTTCAGTACCCGAAAGTTTAATGATTCCTTTCTTCAAATGTTTACTACTAATTGCTTGAATCGTGTAGACGAGAAGGTTTCGCCCTTTGGTTTTGTCTTTGTACTTTGGCAATTTCGGGCGACCCGTGAATTTTGAATAATCAGCCTTGTAAGCTTTAACTGCTTCAAAAAACGATTTCCAATTCTTGTCTAACACCATCAAGATTTGCTGGCTTACTTTAGCAGGCAAAGCCTTGTAGGCTTCATGAGAATTCATCAATCGGTTCATTTCGTTATAACTGACATAACCCCATCCATAAATAAAGCTCTGACGAATGACGTAATTGGCGGCCTTGTAGAGGTTTTTGGACTTGAAAGCTAGTTCGTCAATTTGGGCGAAACGGTGTTCCGTCGATTTAATGATGTGCCTCTCTGTTAGTTGCATTTGAGACTTACGTTTTTTAGGCTGTGCGTATTCCTTGTTCAACACTCACAACAATATAATACCATTATTGTTTATAATTGCTTATAAACTCAATGAAGTTTTACAATACTTTCTTCTCGATCAACATCTATGCAAAATTGAACGTACACACCATCTGCACGTTTCACCAGTCGAACTCGTTTGATTTGACTGATTTGGTAGAAATGCAGATCGCGTGTTCCCTTTAACTTCAACTTCCCAATTCCCTTTTTATCGGTAAAGGCTATGGTCTTACGATTTTCATCAAGCTTCCAACCAGTCGTTTTGTATTCAACAGTACGACAGTCTTTCTGAAATTGTGGATATCCCTTTTTACCTAGGATTTTTTGCTTGCAGTTGTCATAAAATCGGGAGATAGAAGACCATGCTCGTTCGGCGCTGGCTTGTCTTGCCATTGAATTGAGTTCGTCAGCAAACGGAAAATTACGAGCCAATACGGCACAGTATTTATTTAAGTCGTATTTGTCCACCTTTTTATTATCCATCCAATAGCGTATACAACTATTGCGGACAAATTGAGCGGTGCGAATTGCTTCGTCTACTGCTGCAAACTGATGGGGTTTTCCGTAGGCTTTGAACTCGAAAACTAGCATTTTTCTCCCTCCCCGCTTATGCTACACGCTCTAGCATAGATTTTTCGGTCTGTTCTCAAAACTTTATAAAAGCCGTCAAGCTTATGACGGGGTTTTAAACCCAATTTTCTGATAAAGCCTTTTGAGGATGCAGGTAATCGCTGATAATCGATATTTCGGCGGCCATAGCAATGGAATTAACCGTAGGTGCGCTCTACTATCGAGCCTTTGGGAAGCAGCACAAAACCTTGAGTGCCCTCAGGTGTTTTGACGACACGGGCGAATCCATCAGGATGTATCCATCACCCAATGGAGAAACTCCGCCCCAGAAAATCCTCCATTGACGCAGATGCGGACGAGTCGCAGCAGGCGATGTCCTGGTTCACTTATTTGAGCAATTGCTTTGCTCCTTCGCCCTCAGGCAAGTTGGTAGAATGGGGCCGAGACTGAGTTTTTACAGCAATCCTAACTGATTGGAAAAATCCTCTCTTCTCTCTGTGTCCTCCGCGACTCTGCGGTTTGAAAAAAAATCACTAATAAAAAATGATTCAGCCGTTGTTAATTAACACTTAGGATCCAAAAGGAGGAGGCGGATCCGCGCGCGCAGCTTGTCGGCTGCATCAGGGGTTAATTCAGCTAGGAGTTGACTCCAAGATGCTAGTTCAAGATCGGAGAATTGACGACAGGACTGTAATGAGCGATCCTAACAAGGTAGCTCAAAGAATGTGGAAAGCGCGTCCTGTTTTGGATGCTTGGGCGCTACAATTTTACAGGAACAGACAAAGCAAAGCTATCCGGCACGTCTCTCCGTGCAATGGCTCCCCGATATAATTACGTCGCGAATTGCTGCTCTCAATCCAGATGTCGTTAACTTGCACTGGATAGGTGACGGATTTGTTGCGGCAGAAGCGCTGTCTGAGTTTAATAAACCAATTGTTTGGACGCTGCACGATATGTCAGCATTTACGGGTGGATGCTGTTACAGCCAAGAGTGCGATCGCTACACCAAATCCTGCGGCAATTGTCTTATACTCGGCCATAATAAAAGCTGGGATTTGTCCCGCTGGGTTTGGCAGCGAAAAGCGAAAGCATGGCAAAATCTCAAACTCACAGTTGTCACTCCTAGCAAATGGCTCGCTGACTGTGCAAATTCCAGTTCGCTATTTAAAAATAGTGACATTAGAGTAATTCCAAACGGATTGGATACTGGCACATATAAACCCTGCGATCGGCAAACAGCCAGAAATATACTAAATCTCCCGCAAGAGCGGCAACTGATTCTTTTCGGTGCGCTGAATTCAACCAACAAAAGGAAAGGTTTTTCTTTACTTATGCAGGCTTTAAAGCAGCTAAGTAATTATGAAAACTCACCAAATTGGGAGTTAATTGTATTGGGTGCATCTCAACCAAAGGAAAAACTGGATATAGATTTAAAAACTCGCTATATTGGTACTCTAAGCGACGATATTTCTTTAGCACTTATTTATGCAGCAGCAGATGTTTTCGTTGCTCATTCTGTTCAGGATAATTTACCCAACGCAGTCATGGAAGCCTTAGCTTGCGGCACTCCTTGCGTAGCTTTTCAAATTGGAGGAATGCCAGATTTAATAGAACACAAACAAAATGGCTATTTGACTCATCCCTTTGCTACAGAAAATTTAGGGCAAGGAATTGCTTGGGTGTTAGAATCTCGGCAGCGTTGGCAAGTTTTATCAAGTCGTGCCAGAGAAAAGTTGAACAGGAATTTTATTTAGAAAAACAAGCACGTCGATACTTATCTGTATTTGAAGAAGTAAGTACAAAAACCTTTAAACAAAGCTAGTAAATATCACATTTACCGAGCTAATTAAACAGTAAAAAACTCAGCAAATATGAGTCAAATACTAACTTCGGAAACTTCATTTACTCTCTCCCCAATTCAGCAGTCTAATTGGTTTTTACATCAACGATCGCCAGAAGGTTTAACTCATAAACTTTCTGGGGCACTGCGGATTAAATCAGCGGTCGATATCGGTGCCGTAAAAGCTGCATTTCAAACTTTGATTGACCGCCGGCTAGGAAGGGGGTAAAAAAACCTGCATGACGCAAATGCGTCACCCTCGTCGATACCGTGGGGTTACTGATGGCTGTGCGGGTTGTCGCCGCCGGAATGTCAATGATCGGCGATTACCGACATCAAAAGAAGCTTTTATCCACATAGCCATGATTCGGCAGATGCTACGCAGACTTGCCTGGGCCTTTTTGTCTTTCTCCGTATTGCCAAACATCCCCAAAGAGCCAGATCCCTTTAGCTGGAGTCAGCTCTTGCTATTACCGCAGCTACTTGATATAGTGGGTCACAGGCGAGGTAAAAGAGCGAAAGCACAAACTATGTTATTTAACAGTCTTGAATTTTTAGTATTTTTTGCGATTGTTTTCACCATATATTATTTCCCTCCCTTGCAAAAACTGCAAGTTCCCATCCTCATAATTGCCAGCTTTATATTTTACAGTTGGAGCGCACCCCCACTGCTGCTAATCCTGCTGCTATCAATTATTATCAACGCTACGGCAAGCTTTCAAGTTGCTCGAATTTCCGACAAAAAACAGCGATTCTTTTGGGCTTTATCGGGAGTAGTTCTGAATGTATTAATGTTGAGCTTGTTTAAATACGCCGGTTTGCTGACTAACTTTGTTGCGGATGTTTTTAATATTGCTCGAACCGAAGGCAGCCTTGCTTATTTATTCTTAAACTTGCCTTTGCCGATCGGCATTTCTTTCTACACCTTTGAAGGCATAAGTTTAATTGTAGACGTACTGACTCAAAAAGATAAAAGCGAAACAGAATCAAACGCTTACGTCTCGCCCAATTACACCCAACACCTGCTCAACACCTCATTTTTTATTAGCTTTTTCCCCAACTTACTGTCCGGCCCGATTTTAAAATCCAAGACATTTTATCCCCAGATTGCTCCTAAATACTTTAAAGATATTCCTGGTAATTTCATTTTTCGCTCGCTCGTTGTCGGCTACTTCCTAAAAATGGTCATCGCCGACAACTTAAAAGACTATACCTTCTGGATCAGCTTTCCCTACTACCAAGGACTTGGAACTTTTACCAACCTGGCGCTGCTGTTCGGGTACTCAATACAAATCTTTGCCGATTTTGCCGGTTACTCCTTAATTGCGATCGGTTTTGCAGCCGCTTTGGGCTACAAAATTCCAGACAACTTCGACTTTCCCTACATCTCTCGTTCCCTTTCCGAATTCTGGAGAAGGTGGCACATTTCCCTCTCAACTTGGCTCAGAGATTATCTATACTTTCCCCTCGGCGGAAACCGCAAAGGAAAAATCCGAACTTATGTTAATTTAATGACAGTAATGACTTTAGGAGGATTATGGCATGGGGCTGCTTGGAGTTATGCAGTTTGGGGAATTTATCACGGATTAGGTTTAGCCGTAGAACGCTTTTTTGGGTTCGATAAATCTAAAAATAAATCGCAAGAAGCAAATCTAGCAAAAACCACACCAATCTGGCAGCAATTATTGTTTGACAGCCTTAGTGTTTTAGGAATTTTCTCTTTTGTTTCCTTGGGATGGCTGCTTTTCAAACTGCCTCGATTTGAAGAAGCGGTTGACTTTGCAGTTACTTTATTTCGCCACTATAAAGTCAAGCCCGCTTGGAGTCACGTTATTCCGACGCTAATTTTTTCCCTACCAGTAGTAATTTATCACATTCCTCATTTTCCCACTTGGCAAAATCTGATGAAACAGGATGCAAATAAAAACGGTCAAAAAGTCTGGAGCCTTTATCAAGATTTAGCTTTAGGAATTATGCTAGCAATGATATTCCTCAATAGCGGCAGCTCGAAACAATTTATTTATTTCCAATTCTAGAAGGTGTTCTATGTTTGTCAAATTCCAGTTGCGATCAATTTTGCGCCCGGTACTAATTTTTCTGTTTCTAATGAGTTTTTATCAAGTGCTCGTCAGCGGCGGAGTTTTGCCAGCTTCTGAGGGATCTAGCCTGATTCAAAATAATATTGTCAAAGCTCAAAGGTATGTATATCAGGATGATTCAGATCTGAAAATGGTAATCGTAGGTAGTTCGCTAGCTGCCAACCTTAATGTAAAACACATTGGAGAGGGCGTAAAAAGCATAGCTTTAGGGGGAGGATCGAGCAAAACAGGTTTAGAAATAATTAAAAGAAGTAAAAGCAAGCCTCCGATAGTTTTGGTAGAAATGAATGATACTATTGTTCGCAAAATAGATGCAGACTTACTTGATTCTTTGTATCACCCTATTTTTCATTGGATGCGTCAGTATCTGCCGATGATGAGAGAGGAATACCGTCCGGTTAGCGTTTTTATTAATTCTTTGAAAAGTCGATCGCAGCAGAATCTAAAAATGATGACGCGAGAGGCACTAGATAGCTTAGAAGGTCGAAATATTACTCCCGAATTATCGCAAAAAGCTATCCAAATGACAGTTGATATTCAAAGCCAACCTTTGTCTGAAAAAGATGCAGAAACTATGAAACAAGAAGCTGATGGGATTAAAAATCAAATCGCAGAAATCAAAAAAAATACCGGGGCAAAAGTAGTTCTATTTGACATACCGCTCGAATCGCGAGTTAATGCTACACTCAGGTTAAAACAAGTCCGAGAATTGGCGAAAAAGCTGTTTCCGCCCGATCGTTTTGAGTGGCTGCCACCCCCGAAAGAGCGAGAGTGGCGCACCAATGACGGCATCCACTTGATCCGCAGCGACGCTAGAGATTTTGCCGAGTATTTGAGGGATAATACCATTTTAGATTTGAGATTAAAGAATTGAAGAATTGGGAATGACTTATTCCATAAGGATTTGGAGCACGGGCCTACAGTTGCATTCTTTTTTTGAATAGGTATAAATTCCTGGGTACGGGTAGCGGCGGGCTTTCTTGGCAGCGCGCCTACAAAAGAAAAGTTGTAATTGGTATTGAAGTATGCAATACTACAAGAAGAGCAAGTCTGGTTAAAGAACGATCGCGAGGTTTGTACTGAGGACCCAGAGTCCTCAAAGCCCTAAAAGCCACAGGACAAACAATTCGATTATCAGTATTAACCCGGCTTGATATGAGTTCAGCGTCAATAACATCGAACAATGGCACGCTTAAATCAGATTATCGCGATCGAAAAAGGCATCAAAAGCCGCTCGGTCCAAGAACTAGCAGAAGCTCAAAAAGCACTTCAGAAGCCCGCTGTGCTTTCGGGAATATCGCGCACTTACCGTCCCAAAGACGAAGAAGGCGAACAACTGCCGCCCGAGTCCAAAAAAGTTGAAGTCAAAGCCGAAGAGATTATCCGCAAAACGACTGAAGTTTTGACCAAACTCTTCGACGTAACGGCAACCAAAGATTGGACAAATTGTAGCGCCCGCGCGGACGTAATTGTAGAGGGAAACGTGCTTTTGAGCCAAGTACCCGTCAGCTATTTGCTATTCATTGAAAAGCAGTTGGTCGATTTGCAAGCATTCATCAAAAAACTTCCCGTCTTAGATGCTTCCGAGACTTGGAACTTCGATGCTTCTGCCGACTGCTGGGCAACAGAACCAGTGCAAACTCTCAAGACTTTTAAAACTCCGCGCAATCACGTTAAAGCTGAAGCTACCGAGCACCATCCTGCTCAAGTCGATGTTTATTACGAAGATATTACGATCGGCTATTGGCGGACTGTCAAGTTTTCAGGAGCTTTGCCGGCGCGGCGGATCAATGAGTTGCTGCAAAGGGTGGAAATCTTGCAGCAGGCTGTTATGTTCGCCCGCGAAGAAGCTAACAATTCTGAAGTTGAGGACAAAAGAGTGGGAGAGCGAATTTTTCAATTTATTTTCGGCTGATTGCTTGCTTTTTTGATAGTTATGGTTTAAGATATAAACAGAGTACAAGTTAAAACTCAAACTTCAACTTAAACCGTACAAATGTGATAGTGCAGGTTCGACTCCTGTCCCTCCTACCCAAAAAAGGGGGGTAGCCCAATTGGTAGAGGCAGCATTGCGTACAAATTCAACAGCAAGTTATTACTCGAAACTCAGCATTCACCGCCGATCGCTAAAACGAATGTCAGGAACAATCACATCATCGAGGTTGCTGGCTCATATCCAGTCCCCTCTACCAAACGCAGGGGGGTAGCTCAATCGGTAGAGCGCGATGCTATTAATCTTAAATCCTTGACTTAAATGTGATAGCGTGCGCAAATGGGCGGTAAATAGAAACCCAGCAGTAAGGTCAGAACTGCTGGGTTTTATGCTAATAATTGAATAAATCCGTTAAATCCGTCAGTCCTGGACGTATCAAGGCCGATGATTTACTGCATCAATCCTCAATGCGAACAACGCGAAAATCCTGCAGCTGCTCAAAATTGTCAGGCTTGCGGTACGGCTTTGTTAATTGGCGATCGCTATCGTATCCTTAAACCAGTGCGATCGCCCAATCCCGCACGCCCCACAGACATCTTTGAAGTCGAAGATTGGGGAACAGGGGAAAACGAATGGGGAACTGTCAAAGTTTTAAAAGTCTTGAAATACACCCACAATCCAGATTTAGTTCGCTTGTTCAAGCAAGAAGCGCGAGTTTTGATTTGGCTGGCGGGAAAGGGCCAAGTTCCCAAAGTCGAACCTGACGGTTATTTCCAACTTAAACTCCCCAATAACTGCCAGAAACTGTCTTGTTTGGTAATGGAAAAAATTCCTGGAGAAAACTTGGCCGAATTCTTAAATAAAAACCAGTACGTTTCTCAACAACTAGCTCTGGATTGGCTGCAACAAATGCTTCATATTTTGCAGGAAATCCACAAATATCATGTAGTACATCGGGATATTAAGCCATCCAACCTGATGGTTGAAGCCAATGGAAAATTGACATTAATTGACTTCGGGGCCGCCTCAGAAGCAGAGATAGATACCGCACCCATAGGTTCTGCTGGATACGTCGCACCGGAACAAATTCTAGGTAAAGCAGGCGTGCGATCGGACTTTTTTGCCCTGGGGCGTACTTTTGTACATTTATTAACAGGCATACAGCCGATCGACTTTCCCGTTAATGAAAAAACTGGTAAAATTAATTGGAGGAACCAGGCTATAGATATTGACCCGTTACTCGTAAACTCGATCGACCAATTGATGGAACCGCTACCAGAAAACAGACCTGAAAATACCCAAGTTATTTTAGAAAAATTAAAAATTCACGACTGATCCCCCCTGAAAAAGGGGGACGCAATATCGCTTCAATAAATCTGTTCCAACCTGCGAAAATCCCGCTCAACTTCCGCCCACAAAGCCCGATTGTGAGGGTCAGTTTTCACAGCCTTTTTCAAATAAATTCTTGCCTTATCAACCTGCCTTTCTCCGATCAAATGCCGTCCCCAGCGCTGATAGGCGATCGCCTGCCACTGACGCACCTCCAAATCTTCGGGAATCCGCTGTGCCAAACCCTCAATCAAGGCGATCGCCCGTGGGAACCTCTGATATTTCAGCAACTGCTGCAGCTCAACATAAGCATCTTGCTTTAACTTTTCTTCCGCCGCCGATAAATCTGCTTTAGATTGCCCCGGCGGCTCTTTTCGAGTCACTTTAACTGCCTGCGGTTGAGCTTTCACCCCCCGAGTTTGCGGTGTCGAAGTAGGCGACACAGTGGAATTGCCAACTTTCGACTCCGCAACATCGGGGGGGGCAATATTCACCAGGAACTTATAAGCCTCAGTAATAGCAATAAACTTATTCTTAGCCTGTTCGTTTCCCGGATTCACATCGGGGTGATACTGTCTGGCTAACTGCCGATAAGAAGCCTTAACTTGCGATAAACTCGCACCAGACCTCAGTCCTAACTGTCGGTAATAATCTGCAATATCCATTTAGCATGAATGAGCGTTGATAGTACCATTAAATATGGCAGAATCCTTAAATGTAAAGATTCTGCCAAAATTTACTGCGAACTAGGTTGTAGTGCGGGGTTGCCCGCACTACTGAAGCGAACAAACAACTTACGGACGCTCTTCGATCACTCTGTCAATCAAGCCGTATTCCTTGGCTTCCTCAGCGGACATGAAATAGTCGCGATCCATGTCCTTCTCGATTTTCTCGAGCGGTTTGCCAGTATTTTTAGCGTAGATATTATTCAGTTGGTGCCGCAGCCGCAGAATCTCTTTCGCCTCAATCTGAATATCCGTTGCTTGTCCCCGCGTGCCCCCAGAAGGCTGGTGAATCATGATTCGCGAGTGAGGCAAAGCTAACCGTTTCCCCTTGGCACCGGCAGCTAAGAGGAAAGAACCCATCGAAGCAGCCAAGCCCACACAAATCGTCACCACGTCCGATTTAATGTGCTGCATGGTATCAAAAATAGCCATGCCTGCAGACACCATCCCGCCTGGGGAATTGATGTACAAAATAATATCCTTACCTGAATCTTCCGAATCGAGATAGAGCATCACAGCGATGATTTGATTGGCAATTTCATCGTCAACGTCCCTGCCCAAGAAAATAATTCGTTCCCGGTAGAGGCGATCGTAGATATTAATCCACTGAGTATCATAACCCCCCGGCATTTTGTAGGGAACTTTTGGCACACCGATAGGCATAATTCGGAACTCCGTTTAGTTGGTAATTGGTGATCGGGCAATTGGGCATCGGGCATCGGGCATTGGGCATCGGGCATTGGGCATCGGGCATTGTTAGTCATAAAAAGACTATTGAATAACTAATCAGGGTAGAAACTACTAGCCATTAACCCTTAATTCTTACTCATTCCCCATTCCCTATTCCCTATTCCCCATTCCCAGTTAGATGACTCCAGCCGGCAGCGGTTTCGGCAATTCTTCCGAACTTTCAAGAACGCGATCGATCAAACCGTATTCTTTAGCTTCCTGGGGCGTCAGGTACAGCAACCGATCCATATCTTTAGTAATCTTTTCGATCGGTTGGCCAGTACATCTTGCAAAAATATCAAGCATCGTTGCTTTATTTGCCAGCACTTCCTTAGCCCGAATTTGAATGTCGCTTGCTTGACCCCGCGTGTACGCCTTGGGTTGGTGCAAAACAATCGAAGCGTGGGGCAAACTCGCCCGAAAGCCTTTTGTACCAGCCGCTAACAGCATCGCAGCCATGCCCATTGCCGAACCGAGGCAAATAGTGTGCACGGGCGGCTTAATGTACCTGATCGTGTCGCAGATAGCGAAGGCTTCCGTTTCAAAGCCGACGGGTTCGCCACTGTAACCAGAAGTGCCGGTCGAGTTGATGTAGATTTTGATCGGCTTATCTGGGTCTTCGTACTGCAAGAACAACAGTTCAGCGATAATCAGTTCTGTTACCGCAGGTACCAGAGGCATACCCAGATAAACGATCCGCTCCTTCAGCAACAGGGATGGCAAATCGGGAGGTGGCGTCCGAGAGTTCCCTTCCCCGTAGTATGGCGATTGCACAGCTTTAATTGGTGTGTTCATATAACCGAAATGTTGCCTGAACTGATGGAGCTATTCTTAAAGAAATACTAACGCAATCTTTAGGTATCCCGCATGAAAGTTAGTCTGCTCCCGGTTTTAAACGACCCTAACCTTGACGCTGCCGCGCCCTCGACCCAGCGCCAGCTAGCGATTTCAGTATCTGCGATGGCAAGGGAGATGGACTCCAGCGTACCCTTAAACCTGTGCCTGATTCTCGACCACAGCGGCTCGATGGGCGGACGCCCCTTGGAAACCGTCAAACAAGCCGCCGGACAGTTGCTGGACAGGTTGAAGCCCGGGGATCGCTTTTGCGCGGTGGCTTTCGACCACAAAGCCAAAGTCCTCGTCCCCAATCAAATTGTGGAAGACCCCGCTAGCATTAAACGGCAAATTGAGCAATTGCGCCCGGCCGGCGGCACAGCAATTGATGAGGGCATTAAGTTAGGTATTGAACAGTTGGGTAAAGGCAAAAAAGAAACTATCTCTCAGGCGTTTCTGCTGACTGACGGCGAAAACGAACACGGCGATGACAGCCGCTGTTTGAAGTTGGCTAAACTGGCCGCTGAGTATAACATGACTTTAAATTCTCTGGGATTTGGCGATAACTGGAACCAGGATATTTTGGAAAAGATTGCTGATGCTGGCGGTGGTGCTCTGGCTCACATTCAGCGTCCGGAAGATGCGGTTGATGAGTTTGGCAGGCTGTTTACTCGCGTCCAAGGTGTAGGTTTGACTAATGCTTATTTGCTATTTTCGCTGATGCCAAAAGTGCGGTTAGCCGAACTCAAACCGATCGCCCAAGTTGCCCCAGACACGATCGAATTACCGGTACAGCAGCAGGGCGATCGCTTTATGGTGCGCTTGGGAGATTTAATGAAGGATGTAGAGCGAGTAGTTTTGGCTAATATTTATATTGGACAGTTGCCCGAAGGTACACAGGCGATCGGGCAATTGCAAATTCGCTACGACGATCCGAGTGTCGGTCAAAATTTGCTTTCCGATCCTGTGGCAATTTCCGCTAATGTCCTCAAAGTTTATCAGCCGGCACTTAACCCGATGGTGCAGCAGCACATTTTAGCTTTGGCTAAGTACCGACAAACTCAACTGGCAGAAACCCGATTGCAACAGGGCGATCGGGCCGGTGCCGCCACGATGCTGCAAACGGCGGCTAAAACTGCTCTGCAAATGGGTGATAAAAGTGCCGCAACTGTGCTGCAAACTTCTGCTACTCGTTTGCAGTCTGGTGAACAATTGAGTGAAGCCGATCGCAAGAAAACTCGCATTGCTTCTAAAACTATTTTGAAGTAGTAATCCGGTGATTTAAAATTTTAAATAATTTTAAATTGGGCGATCGGACAATTCGCCGATCGCAAATCTATCCTACACAAACGAAACCCGCGCCCAGGCGGGTTTTAATCTTCTGAGTCTCGCCTGCAAAAAGCGAGACTCTGTGTAGCCCGATTGTTTCAAGCCGTGGAGCGACAAGAAGCTGGATCGTTTAGAATGTTTGTATCACCTATCAAGAGTGCTTGTATGAACCAGACAATATCTGATAAAGTACGCTGGACTACCGCCGATTTAGAACTATTGCCAGATAACGGCGATCGCTATGAAATTATTGATGGGGAGCTATTTATGACTAGAGCACCGCATTGGGGGCATCAAGAAGCTTGTGGTAACATCTACTTAGAGTTAAAAACTTGGTCGCGCTCGACTGGTTTGGGACGAGCCGCCATCAATCCTGGTCTTATTTTCACTGATGCTGACAATGTTATTCCTGATGTAGTTTGGGCGAGCAATGAACGCTTGGCTATCTTGCTAGACGAAGCCGGCCATTTAACCGCCGCACCAGAGTTAATTGTTGAAGTATTGTCCCCCGGTGCAGACAATCATAGACGCGATCGAGATTTGAAACTCCGACTCTATTCGGTACGAGGAGTGCAGGAATACTGGGTTGTGAATTGGCAATTGCAGCAAATAGAAGTTTATCGCCGGGAACAAACAAGTTTAAGGCTCATTGCTACGCTGTTGAGCAATGATGAACTAACTTCGCCTTTGTTGCCCGGTTTTAGTTGTTCTGTAGCTGATATTTTTGCCTAGATTATGAAATCATCATTTTACAATTTAATTGCTACTCTAGGAATCTTTACTATCTTTGGTAATATATCCCCTGCTGTCTCTGCTCACTCCTCAGCAATATTAATAGCTCAAAAAACCATTGTTCAAAATCCGGCAGAAGACTTATTTAACAGCGGTTTAGCTAAGTCAGAAGCAGGGGACATTGAAGGTGCGATCGCTGATTACACCGAAGCCATCCGCCTCAACCCCAAGTACGCTGAAGCCCACAACAAACTGGGCAAAATTCGCGCCCGCAACCTCAAAGATTATCCAGCAGCAAAAGCAGATTTCGATCGCGCAATAGAAATTAACCCCAACTACGGCGACGCTTACTACAACCGCGCCAGAGTCCGCGAGTTCTTAGAAGACAAAGACGGGGCGATCGCCGATTATCATAAAGCAGCCGAACTCTATGAAAAAGACGGCAATACCAACGATTATCAAGATGCCATCAAGCATCTTCAAATGCTGCAAGAATAAATGGCTTTTGAAAACATAGTATAATATGCTTCGATCGGCGTTCCTCCGCATTCATCTGCGGTTAAACATTCCAAATCCACCATTCAAAAAATGCCCGAAACTTCCACCGTCACCGTTACTGTACCCGCTACAACCGCCAACTTAGGCCCCGGCTTCGACTGCATCGGCGCCGCTTTAAGCCTCTACAACCGTTTCCAATTCTCCCGACTCGAACCCTCAGCAACCGAGAAACTAAAAATTACAGTTACAGGCCAAGAAGCCGCCAAAGTCAAGATAGATGACAGCAATCTCGCTTATCAAGCATTTATAAAGCTATACGGATACCTGAACCAATCGCCGCCGCCCGTAGCCATACATATAGATATGCAAGTGCCGCTGGCTAGAGGTTTAGGAAGTTCCGCCACAGCTATTGTCGGTGGGTTAGTCGGTGCAAATGAATTAGCCGGAAAGCCTTTGAGTCAGGTGGAAGTGATGCAATTGGCGATCGAACTTGAAGGACATCCCGACAACGTTGTCCCCGCTTTACTCGGAGGATGTCGCCTCGCTGCTAGCAATGAACCCCCCCAACCCCCCCTTAGTAAGGGGGGGCTAACAGAAGAATTCCCCCTCCGTGCTACTAGCAATGCACCCCCCCAACCCCCCCTTAGTAAGGGGGGACTAACAGAAGAATCACCCCCCCTTAGCAAGGAGGGGCTAACAGAATCACCCCCCCTTAGCAAGGGGGGGCAGGGGGGGGGTTCTTGGGAAATTTGCGATATTCCCTGGCATCCGAATATTGTGCCCGTGGTAGCCATCCCCGATTTTGAACTTTCTACAGCCGAAGCCCGCAAAGTTTTGCCAGCAGATTACAGTAAGGCTGACGCGATTTTTAATGCCGCACACCTCGGTTTGCTAGTGCGGGCTTTGGAAAGTGGCAATCAAAACTGGCTGCGCTGCGCCCTGCAAGATAAAATTCACCAACCTTACCGGCAATCTCTGATTAAGGGATATGAAGCGGTGCAACAAGCCGCCCTGAATGCAGGGGCCTATGGAATGGTAATTAGCGGTGCCGGACCAACACTTTTAGCTTTAACCGATGTGGCTAACGCTGAGGCGGTTGAGAGGGAAATGGCGGCTGCTTGGATGGAATTTGGGGTAAAGGCTGATGTAAGGGCGATCGGCCTTGATACTCAAGGAGGACAAGTCTCGACTTAATTATTCCACTCCTGGACGCCCAACATATACATAAGCGCCTGTTGTAGGGGCAAAAGTAACCGCACTATACGGGATCAGAACCATCAATCATCAATTATCCGCAGGAATGATTGAAATCGGTTCCCCTGCTGTATATTTATCGCCAGGATTACAACAAATTCGCAAAGCTAGCGTTCTTGTGCCGGAACCACAGCCGCATTTTTTGCCTAAATCCTATTTGATTGACTTTTGGCCGAGGTAATCAGAACACATCTGTTTATCCTCTGCTGTCACTTTCGGGTGGGTTCTGAGATAATCGCCGATCCAGTTGCAACCGAAAGCCATTAGTTTATCAACATCCCAAATCCACAGTTTGATGGTCTTGTCAAAGCTTGCAGAAGCCAATGTGTTGCCATCTGGACTAAAGGCGACGCTCCAGACCGAATCGCTATGCCCGGTGAGGGTAGCGATGGGTTTTTGGGTTTCCAGGTTCCACAGTTTGATGGTGTTGTCACGGCTTGCAGAAGCCAAAGTCAAGCCATCTGGACTAAAGGCGACGCTCCGGATCTTATTGCTATGCCCGGTGAGGGTAGCGATGGGTTTTTGGGTTTCCAGGTTCCACAGTTTGATGGTGTTGTCACTGCTAGCAGAAGCCAAAATCAAGGCATCGGGACTAAAGGCGACGCTATTGACCCCATTGCTATGGCCGGTGAGGGTAGCGATGGGTTTTTGGGTTTCCAGGTTCCACAGTTTGATGGTTTGATCATCGCTAGCCGAAGCCAAAGTTTTGCCATCTGGACTAAAGGCGACGCTACTGACCCCATTGCTATGGCCGGTGAAGGTAGCGATGGGTTTTTGGGTTTGCAGGTTCCACAGTTTGATGGTTCGATCATCGCTAGCCGAAGCCAAAGTTTTGCCATCTGGACTAAAGGCGACGCTACTGACCCCATTGCTATGGCCGGTGAGGGTAGCGATGACTTTTTGGCTTTGCAGGTGCCACAGTTTGATGGTCTTGTCTGAGCTTGCAGAAGCCAAGGTTTTGCCATCGGGACTAAAGGCGACGCTAAGGACCCACCTGCTATGGCCGGTGAGGGTTGCGATCTCTTTTTGGGTTTGCAGGTTCCACAGTTTGATGGTGTTGTCACCGCTAGCCGAAGCCAAAGTTTTGCCATCGGGACTAAAGGCGACGCTACTGACCCAAATGCTGTGGCCGGTGAGGGTAGCGATGGGTTTTTGGGTTTCCAGGTTCCACAGTTTGATAGTCTTGTCTAAGCTAGCGGAAGCCAAAGTCAAAGCATCGGGACTAAAGGCGACGCTATAGACCCAACTGCTATGCCCGGTGAGGGTAGCAATGAGTTTTTGGCTTTGCAGGTGCCAGAGTTTAATGGTCTTGTCTGAGCTTGCAGAAGCCAAAGTCAAGCCATCGGGACTAAAGGCGACGCTATTAACCTTACTGCTATGCCCGGTGAGGGTAGCAATGGGTTTTTGGCTTTGCAGGTGCCAGAGTTTAATGGTCTTGTCTGAGCTTGCAGAAGCCAAAGTCAAGCCATCGGGACTAAAGGCGACGCTATTAACCTTACTGCTATGCCCGGTGAGGGTAGCATTGGGTTTTTGGCTTTGCGGTTGCCACAGTTTGATGGTGTGGTCGTCACTTGTAGAAGCCAATGTCTTGCCATCTGGACTAAAGGCGACGCTTCTGACCTCATTGCTATGTCTGAGGGTAGCGATCAGTTTTTGGCTTTGCGGTTGCCACAGTTTGATGGTTTTGTCATCGCTTGCAGAAGCCAAAGTCTTGCTATCGGGACTAAAGGCGATGCTATTGACCAAATCGCTATGCCCCGTGAGGGTAGCGATGGGTTTTTGGGTTTCCAGGTGCCACAGTTTGATGGTGTTGTCATCGCTTGCAGAAGCCAATATCAAGCCATCGAAACTAAAGGCGACGCTATTGACCAAATTGCTATGGCCGATGAGGGTAGCGATGGGTTTTTGGGTTTCCAGGTGCCACAGTTTGATGGTGTTGTCAAAGCTAGCAGAAGCCAATGTCTTGCCATCTGGACTAAAGACGACGCTTCTGACAGAATTGCTATGCCCTTCCAAACTATTGCGCTCTTTGACTTCGGAAACGGCTTGTTGCAGTGCAGCTATTACTTGCGCTTTGATGTCTTTTGTAGTCTCGGCTGAAGCATCTAGTTGTTTGAATGCGTACCCTGCCTTCAATACTTCCAACAGTGCTGAAAATGTCTGTCCTGAACGAAATAATTCATTAGAAAAAGCACTTTCCTTGATTACATTTGCTAAATTCTGGGCTTGAGTGACTTTATAGGCTGCCAATTGCTCTGCTTTAATTAGCGTCTGATTCGCTTGAGTCAAAATTTTATTCGCTTGTTTTTGTGCTTCTAACTCTCGTTCAACTTCCCGTTGTTGTAATTCCAGACTGGCATTTAAAAACTGATAATCCACATCGCTCAAACTTTTACCTACTGCCCAAGTTTGAGCCTTTTGCAAGGCTTGACCCCGCAACAGTCGCGATTCATCTTGGTAATCAGAATCTATCCAAGCTTTAAAAGTTTCGCTATAAGGGCGGAGCTCCGCTAATTGTTTTTCCACCCAATCAAGGTTAAAAACCGATTGATAAATCCGGTTATAAACTTTAAGTTTGCCAGACTGCTTAACCACCAACCCAGTTAATCGCAGTTCCATTTGTTCTGCAGTATCATCAGCAGCTATTTCATTTTGTTGTAAAATTTGCTGATATAGCCCCAATAACCTACTTACCCGTTGTTCGCTGCATAAAATGCGATCGCGAATCGTCTTTAAATGCTCGGGTTCATCCTGCCCTTCCCAATTCTCAATCACCTTTTGTTGGACTAAATGGGCGACCCAATCGGCATGGGTTTCGAGAGATTCTGAAGTGAGATAAAGTCGGAGTAATTTACAAACTTTTTGCGTTAAGAAGGGCTGCCCACCAGTCCAATATAACACCGCTTCTAACAATGCTTGCGAATTCTCGGCTTGAGTTTCTAACCCAACTGCCAAAGGTTGCGCTTCTGCTAATTGAAAACCCGTTAACTCAATCGCGCGCCCGATATTAAAAGGAGTGCGAAGGTGATTACTAATCAAATCCGAAGGCGCTGCTACTCCTATTAAAGCAAAGGTTAAACGCTGATAATCTGATTTATCTGCACGCTGATTAAAACAATCGCGAATGACGGCAAAAAAATCGTCTATATTAAATGGCAAAGCCAATACACTGTCAATTTCATCAACAAATATCACGATATATTTATCAATAGACTTCAGCAATACCTCGCCGACAAACTTGCTGAACCGTTGGACAGGAGACACTAAATCGTGATTCGTCCACCATTCATAGGAATCAAAATTATTGTAAAGTTCAAAACTATTCACCAACGAGTCAATAATTCCAAAATACCACTCTTGAGGAGTAATATCTGAAGTCCCAATTGATGTAATATCAACAGCAGCACAGGCAAATCCTTCCTGCTGCAATCTCGCCATTGTCTGTACCCGCAAGCTAGATTTTCCCATCTGTCGCGAGTTAAGAACGTAACAAAACTCGCCCGCTTTTAGTCCCTCATAAAAATCTCGGTCAGCTTGTCTCCTAACATAAGTAGGCGCATCAACAGGTAGGCTACCACCAACTTGATATTCATAAAGTGCATTAGCTTTATTCTTCATGAACTAACCCCCAAACGGTCTTTAAAATAAAGGCGGTAGAGATTGCACAGGGGAATCACATCATTTCCCCGCAACTCCACTAAACCCATACTGCGAAGTTTAAACGCTAAATTTGCTTCTAATCGTACCGGATGGGAACTAGCAATCACTTGTTTCATAGCGGCTTCTAAATTAGCATCAACAAGATTCGATAAATGGCGGTGTAAATGATCGCCGTAAATTCCTTCTTCTGTCGGTGCAATCTGTAAAAATTGTTCTAAGTTCAAAGAACCACGAGCAATTTCATAGAGAGCTTTTCTTAACAAGTAAGGATGCCCGTCTACCATTTGTATCAGCTTTTCTCTATCACTCTCAGACCAATTCAGTTGATGTTTTTGCAGTAATTCATTAATTTGTTTATGACTAAACTCTGGCAACTCAATTGGTAAACCTACATTAAATGGAGACTGGTTAATATTGAGGGGAATATAAACTTCTTTGGAATGGGAGATTACTAAACGCAGTTTTTTCCAAGCAGATTCGTTTTTCCCTTTTTCATGCCACGCCCGCAGTAAACCAAAGAATTCCTGGGCGACTCCTGGGTGCTGAAAAACTTGATCGACTTCATCCAATCCCAAAGTTAATGGTGAGGTAATTGTTGCCAATAGGTAGCGCTGAAAATAGTTACCGCATTTTTGTTTGCTCCCCATGCCTTGTTTCCAGTAGTCTGCTACCCGATCTTCTAAATTTAATACATTGGTAATCTCGCCACAAAACCATTGCAACAACTCATCAATATTGGTGAGGAAACTGCCATCAGCCGATTGAAAATTCAGATAAGCAGTTTGATGCCCCTGTTCCCCAGCGTGGTGTAAAATGCGCTGCAATAAGGAAGTTTTCCCCATTTGGCGGGGGGCTTTCACTCGGATTAAAGCGCCGGGTTTGACAATAGTTTGGTAGCAGTGTGATTCAATGGGAGGGCGATCGATATACAGGGGACAATCTAAACTAACAGAACCTTCTGGGTTGTCTAAGTTGGAAATCGAAATGGGAGGTGCGGCGATCGATCGCGCATTTTCCACCACAGGCGACGACTTCTCAACGAGATTATCGCTAACAGAAGCATCCCGCGATCGCTTTGCTGCATCCAACTCAGAAAAATCCGACTTCTTCTTTAATACCGGAGTAAGTTCTTCTGGAATCCCTGCCATGCTGATGCTAACGCAACCCAATTTATAGGCAAATTCGATCGACTCCCCCGCCGCCAAGGTATCGTAAAAACCTACAGCAAATTCTCGTGCGGCTTGATCTCCCACCGCTTGGTTCATGCCGATCACGTAGGGAATGTGACGTGCGATCGCCTCCGCTTGCACTTCTGAATAGCAAGCGTTGAGTATTACGCACTCCACGTACTCCTTAAACGCCTCAAACAAAGCTGCCAAAGCTTTGGCATTTACTAGCTTAATCTGCCCCATGTCATCTTCTAGGGCTAAACCGCTTTCTCCTGCACCATGCCCTGAGAAATGCACAATCTCTGGTTTATAATCTAATACGGCTCGCTGCATTTCTCTTGGCGTCACCGCCCACTGTTGCTTGAGGTCAAACTTGTCGCGCTTTTTAGAGCGTTGCAACCCCTCTGCAATTTCCTTGGCCTCTTCACCTAAGCGCAGGGGAGTGGAGTTTTTCGGGTTGGCTGCCAAAAACAGGATGGTTTTTTTCTTTCTTGGGGAACTACTCATCAATGGAACCTTCACGCTTAGGAGATGCACGATATTAACGAGACTATCCCAGTCAGGGCGAGATACTTCTTGCCTTTAGAGTATTATTTAAGCACAAACATCTTTATTTTTGTTGCCCAGTAAACTGACAGAAACGCTCGCCCTGACTCAACCATAACCAATAGAAAAGGCGATCGCTACTCTCAACTAATCATTTTAGCTCCGTATTCAACAAGTGCGATCTGCTTCCCGTTTTGAAGTCGTACTTTCATAAATACCGAGATTTTTAGCCCATGTATAACCAATTATTACTGCGACATCTTTAGAAAATTTTTTGATAATTAATCAAGCAAAAATCTTCCTTCTTCCTTCTTCCTTCTTCCTTCTGCTCTTCCTCAACGTCAAGAGCGTCAAGAGCGGTTAATTAAAAAATTTAGGAATTTTGAAGACAATTCCCGACTAAATAGTCGATCGAACGCCTCACTCTTGGATAACACTTTCGATGGAGATCTAAAATTCACCTAAAGTTTAGCGCCCGATCGCAAAACCCTTCCTAAGATAGAAGTTAGAGGTCGATCGACCTAAAAGCCGATTCAGGAGCAAGTGTGAAGCACCTGAAAAATCCCAAACGAGTGAGCCACAAGACAGGGAGGACATCAAAATCATGGTAAACGCGCCGACAGGGGAAGCCCGCCTGGGCCCGACCGAGCAGGTACAATCCTTAGACCGCGATTGCACAACTCTATCCCGTCACGTACTCCAGCAACTCCATAGCTTTAGTGCAGATGCTCAGGATCTCAGTGCCCTGATGAATCGCATCGGGCTAGCTGCAAAGCTGATCGCGAGGAGGCTCAGCAGAGCCGGGTTAATGGAAGATGCTTTAGGGTTTACAGGGGCTGTGAACGTGCAGGGAGAATCCGTCAAAAAGATGGATATCTATGCCAATGAAGTGTTTATCTCGGTATTCCAGCAAAGCGGACTTGTCTGCCGCTTGGCTTCGGAGGAAATGGAAAAACCCTATTACATTCCCGAAAATTGTCCGATCGGGCGTTACAGTCTGCTCTACGACCCCATAGACGGTTCTTCCAATCTTGACATCAATCTCAATGTCGGCTCAATATTCAGCATCCGCAAGCAAGAGGGGGACGATGAAGACGGTTCTGCTTCCGATTTGCTGCAACACGGACGCAAACAAATTGCGGCTGGCTACGTGCTCTACGGCCCTAGTACCATGCTGGTTTATTCGATCGGTCAGGGCGTTCATTCCTTTACCCTCGATCCGAGTTTAGGCGAGTTTATTCTAGCTAACGAAAACATTAAGGTTCCGGATCGCGGCCCGATTTACAGCGTTAATGAAGGCAACTTCTGGCAGTGGGAGGAATCTTTGAGAGACTACATTCGCTACGTACACCGCAGCGAAGGCTACACCGCCCGGTACGGCGGGGCTTTGGTGGGAGATTTCCACCGGATTTTATTCCAGGGAGGCGTGTTTTTGTACCCCGGAACGGTCAAACAACCGCAGGGCAAATTGCGTTTGCTTTACGAATCGGCTCCTTTGGCGTTTTTGATGGAGCAAGCCGGCGGGCGCGCCAGTACGGGGACTCAAGACATCTTAGACGTTGTGCCGACCAAACTGCACGAGCGATCGCCCTTGATTGTCGGTAGTAAAGAAAATGTAGCGATGGTGGAGTCTTTTATTCAAGATCGATCGCGCAATCCTAGAACAGCCCAACAGTGAAGGCAGAGGGAAGAAGAAAGAAGGAAAAGGGAAGAAGGAAGAGGGTTTTAACTTATAACTTTCGACTCCCAATTGCCAATTCCCAATTGCCGCCAATTCCCAATTGACAATTTTCAATTACCAATTCCCAATTTTGACTTCCCAATTTTCAATTCCAAATTATCAACTATCAAATTGTAGGAGTTACAGTAATGACGGCAACGCCAACTAATCACCTGTTAGAAATCAAAGAAATTGGCCAAAGCATCTGGATGGACAATTTGACTCGCAATCTGATCGAGTCCGGCGAACTCAAACAGATGATTGAAACTCGGGGACTGCGCGGGATTACATCTAATCCGGCGATTTTCGAGAAAGCCATCGCGGGTAATGTGATTTACGATGCGGATATCGAAGCGGGCATCCGGGCGGGCAAATCTGTAATGGAGATTTATGAATCTCTGGTATTTGAAGATATCCGCAACGCTTGCGACATCTTCGCCCCGGTTTACGCAGAGTCGAAGGGTTTGGACGGTTACATCAGTATCGAAGTGCCACCGACGATCGCCAACGACACAGAAAGCACGATTAGCGAAGCCATGCGCTATTACACAGCCCTCGGCAAAGAAAACGTGATGATTAAGATTCCGGGAACTGCTCAAGGTTTGCCCGCAGTCGAGCGAGTCATCAGCGAAGGGATTAACGTTAACGTGACTTTGCTGTTCTCGGTTGACAGCTACGTCGAAACCTTCTGGGCTTACATTCGCGGTTTGGAAGCGCGGGTGGCTAAAGGTTTGGATGTGAGCAATATTGCTTCTGTTGCCAGTTTCTTCTTGAGCCGGATCGACATCAATGTCGATGGCAAGATTGACGAGAAACTCAAAAATGTCACAGATATTTCCACAAAAGCCAAACTCGAAGCAGTGAAGGGGAAAGTTGCGATCGCCAATGCCAAGGTAGCTTACCAGAAGTATAAAGAGATCGTAGCGAGCGATCGCTGGCAAGCTTTAGCTGCCAAGGGAGCGAAAGTACAGCGCTTGCTGTGGGCTTCCACCAGCACCAAAAACCCCAACTACAGCGATGTCATGTACGTCGATGAACTAATCGGCCCCGAAACCGTTAACACTTTGCCGCCGAACACCGTTGAAGCTTGTTTCGATCACTGCGATGTCGCACCCCGGATTGAGAACAATGTTGCAGAAGCTTACAACCTGATCGAAAGTCTCAAAGATCCCGACATCGACATCAACTTGGACCAAGTGATGGCAGACTTGCTCTTGGACGGGATCGACAAATTCGTCACCCCGTTCCAATCCCTGATGGATTCCTTGCAAGAGAAAGTGCAGAAGTTGTCACCTGTCGCCTAGACAGATATCTGTATCCTTAAAGGCAGAAGCATTTAGGAGTTGGAATAGATAATTGTTTGGGTTCTGGGCGCTGAGTTTTCCATCCCGAACCGGAAAAACTGAGACCAATTGGTCTCAAAAGTCCTACAGAGGAAAATCAACTCCCTAGAATTTGGGTTCTGGGCGCTGAGTTTTCCATCCCGAACCGGAAAAATTTGAGACCAATTGGTCTCAAATTTCCGACAAAGGAAAATCAAGTTCGTCCTCTAACAGGATTACCCCGAGACCTGCAACTCGAAATCTGGCAAGAGTTGGACATAGCGTGCCAAATAGTCTACTAAACTTGTCCACAGTTAATTAGCGAGAGGAGGTTTAACCATGTTTGCCGTCAAGCGAGCGCTCAAATTGAATAATAGGGAAGCGACCTTGATGGCAAAACACGCAGGATTTCGGCGTGTAGTATTTAACATGGGTTTGAGCTTGCGAGTCCAAATGTACGGTGCAGGTGAGTTTTCAGACTCAAAGGTCATCAACCAAGTCAAGAAAGTTCTTACCAATCACGTCAAGAAAAAGCCTGAATTCGCTTGGATGAACCAGTTGTCTAGTCGAGTTTATCAAAATGCTTTGATTGACTTAAAAGATGCTTTTAGTCGGTATCGCTCTGGAAAAGCAGGTCATCCAAGATTCGCTAGTCGCCGGGACGGTCAGTCTTTTACGGTTGACTCATCTCATGGGAAAGTTCTTTTAGCTGCTGGCAAGACCATTAAGATTCCCACCTTGGGAAATTTTCGACTTTGTGAACCCCTAGAATGCGGCTTCGTATCTCAAACTTTTACGATTTCAAAAAAAGGAAGTCGTTGGTTTGTCTCATTCTGCGTTGATGCAGAGCGTTTGCCAGTGAAGCCGCCTGAAAGCTCTGTAGGAATTGACGTAGGTATTAAATATGCGGCCACGCTGTCAAACCAGCAGGTTTTTGATGCACCAAAACCGTTGAAGCAAGCGAAAACCAAACTTGCTAAATTGCAACGCAAAGCATCAAAACAGGTAAAAGGCTCCAACAACCAGCGCAAAACCTACAATAAAATTAGCCGACTCCATGTGCGGATAGCTTGCATTCGCTCAGATTTCCTTCACAAGTTAACAACTTATTTAGCTAAAAGTTTCAAGCTAATCAAGATTGAAGACTTAAACGTTAAAGGTATGATGACGAATCACAAACTGGCTGGGGCAATATCCGATATAGGGTTTTACGAATTCAAGCGCCAACTTGATTATAAGTGCAAAATGTATCGAGCAACTTTAGTTCTAGTAGATCAATGGTTTCCTAGTTCTAAAACCTGTTCTAATTGTGGCACTAAAAAAGATATGCCACTAAGCATTCGGACTTTTGACTGTCCTGCTTGTGGTAGATCTTTCGATCGTGATTGGAATGCCAGTTTGAATATTTTAAACTGGGAACCCTCGGCTTGAGGGGGATAGCCTACTTATCTTGGGATTAGCCGTCTACCCAACAGCGTAGGAAGTGAACTCGAATTGTGTCTAAAGATGGTTTTAGACAAGTTTAGGTAAGTTTTACAAAGCAGCAAAACAGAGAAAGGGATCGCCGTGCTGCTGCTGTGGCGTTGGAGTTAGAGCAGTTGCGAGCCGAAAATAGGCAGCTAAAAGCTCAATTGCGACAGCGCGATAAAGATTGGGAAGTCCGACTGGCTGCTGAAAGGGTAAAAATCCGGAAGGAAGTCAGGGCCGAAATGAAAGCCGAGTATGAAGGCCAAATTAACTCTCTCACCCAGCAACTAGCAGAAATGACCGCAAACTATCATGGTGTATTAGCAAGACTAACAGCTCTAGAAAAAGGAAAATAAATGGTAACGCTACTTGAAAATCCGTTGCGCGTAG
>Ga0247774_1000203_pt1 | contig 28437 bp, 25 predicted proteins | sample UWRJL001104B6_FD_179933 | JGI IMG/M metagenome (GOLD analysis project Ga0247774, IMG submission 179933) | Plant litter microbial communities from Arlington Agricultural Research Station in Wisconsin, United States - UWRJ-L001-104B-6 | ecosystem: Environmental > Terrestrial > Plant litter >...
CCTGATCGTTCGCCCCTGCCCAAACCAAGCACCCCCGCGCGCAAATCTTCCTGCTCCTCGCGTTCACTGACCCCTCACCCCCAGGTTCTCTGTCAAACAAATTCGGCAGCCGCAGGCTCGCCAGCAAAAAAAAAAGCGGACGAGTTGGTGGAGTTCGACGCGCTTCGTGACACCCGAAGGGGTGCCGCGCCTCGCTCTGCCCTGGCACCACGCCTACACGCGAGCGCGGACTCCACGAACTCGTACGCACATGCTGCCGCCCACGCTTCCCCAGTCACCCAAACATTCCCTCGGCTGCGGCTCCAGAACCACCCGCCGTCACGCGCCACGCTCGACGTCCCCACGTCGTACCGCGCCTGACCTCTTCTCTTTGCAGCTCTCTCTCGTGAAAGCCGCTGCACCCGACGTCGAGCGTGCTCACGCGGCCGATCAATGCCGCCCTCTGCCGTCGGCGCACCGCGCTGGCCGCAGGCCAGCGCTTGGGTAGCCGGGCGCCCGCAGCGCGGAGCGCGAGGACGCCCCGCCGCTCCTCGACGTCTCACGCTCGGGGCACCTATCCACGAGAAGCCTGAGACCGCGAACGCCTCGGGACCGTTAAATGAACGGCATTGCTGCACACCCCGGACCTTCGCCGGCTTCGCAGAACATTTCGCCCTGCGCCGGCCCTGTTCGAGTAAAGAGCCGGTTCAAGCTGGGATGCCGCCTTGGGCGCGCTGCGGGCTTGCCTCCAGCCCACAATCACCTGACGATACGGGCTCAATGAGGGGTCGATGAAGTCGAGCGGGAATTGGGCGCGTTGGTTGGCCTTCGTGGCTTCCGTGGTGTGTCTCCAAGGCTGCGGGAATTCTGGGGGCGTCAATCGAGCGCAGGGCGGCGGGGACACGACGGGCAACGGTGGTAGCTCCAGCAGCGGCGCCGGCGGTGTGAGCGCAGCGAGCACAGGCGACAGCTCGGGTGCCGGTGCGAGCGCAGGTACCAGCAACGCAGGACGCGGTGGAGTGACCGGAACCAGCGGCGCTGCAGGTGCAAGTGCAGATCCAGGCGCAGGCTCGCCAGGCGAAACCGCCGCGCACTGCCAGCCCGGCAAAACCATTCAGACCTACCCGTCCGAGATAGACAGCCCTTGTTACGGGGACGCTTTCGCGCATCACCTGCCAAACGCCAATGACATCCGGCTCAATGACTTTCAACTCGACGCTCCCACTAGCCCGGGAGAGCGCTTTGCGTTCTCCGTTCGGCACGTGGGGATCGGACCGTTCGAGATCGAGGTTTGGGGCGCGCACGAAGAGTGCGGCGTAGCCGAAGAGCTGCTGTGGCGAGGTCCGATGGTCACCGGCATTCAGTGTGGGGAGTTCGTCCCGAGCGCTTCGTACTCCCATCTGCTGTACGTCTACAGAAAGCAGACGCGCGATAGCTACGCCTTTTCGATGCCCGAGCTCACGCTTTGCAAATCGGGCAGTTGCCCGGCGGGCGCCCAAGGCCAAGGGCTCGAGCCCAACGTCCCGGTCACCCCCGCCCGGCTCGTTTTCGAAAGTCCCACCGTGGGCCAGGACTTCAAGAGCTTCGATCTCGGACTCGACGTCTACGGACACGCGATCCTCATGCTGGATGGCCCCAAGCAAGCGAAAGGGACGCCGAATAACCTCACCCAGGGCGTTCTGCGCATGGCCCCAGACGATCCCTTCGGCGATGCCTGGTACTGCGTCGGCAAGGGTTCGACCGTGGTCGAGGTGGTCCACGACCCGGGCGTCTTCGAGTATGTGACGCACACCGTCTCGCTCGAGAACCTCACACGACTGCCCAGTTGCGTCACGAAGCAAGGCACGGGGAACGCTTCATTCGTGGCAACCATAGACGGCATCACCATCACCAGCTCCTTCAGTGATCTGGCGCCTGCGATGGGCTATGCGCAGGAGCAGTCGTGCTGGGGCGTCAGCTGCAAGTTTCTGGTCGCGGACTCCCAATCGGGCGATCCCAAGCGCTGGCTGTTCGTGACGCCGGCCAAATCAGTGGGTGATTATTTCGCGCCCACGGCCGTGCCGACGAGCATCAGCGACGCCATCCTTTTCAATCGTCGCGATCCGACGCTCCCGCTCGAGATCAGCTGCGCGCACTCCGGAACCCTCACCTACAATCCTGCCGACACGACCAGTCTGTCGCTCGAGTCGATGAGCGACTACTTCGCCTGCCCTGGCGAGCCGGTCGACGACGACCAATTGGACTTCAGTACGCTCTGACGTTCTGCGTCGACGGGGGGACATCAGGCGGTCACTCCGATGACATGCGAGCCGCGCCAGGTTGCGCTTCACCAACATGAGCACGATCTATCGCTACGGGGCGCTGTGCGCGGTGATCCTGGGGATCGCCGCGGGCTGCAACGACGACGAATCGCCCGCTTCGCCCGGTGGGGCGGGCGCGGCCGGCGTTTCCGCGGCAGCTGGCGCATCAGCCGAGGCTGGCGGAGGCAGCGCCGGGGTAGCGGAACCTGGCGGAGGCGGCACGGGTGCAACGGATGCCGATGACGCCGGCGCGGGCGGAGTGGTTGTGGTGGGCGGCGCGGGCGATGGCGGAGCGGCGGGTGACGGTGACGCAGGTGGAGCCGCCGGCAGCGCGCCCAGCGATCCGCTCGCCTCCTCGACCGTGCTCGACGTCGATGACGTGAAGACCCACGCGGACAGCTACACTTGGTTCGACTTCAAGCCCAACGTGAAGAAGCTGATCCTGGCAGGAGCCGCCGATACTCAGCACATCGCCATCCTTTGGTACACGGTCACCGATGGCGGAGTGGGCTTGCACTACCACTCGAAGACCGAGTCGGTTTACGTGATCGACGGCACTCAGACCGATGCCAAAGGCGTCTACACGGACGGCACCGTGTACTTCAATCCGCCGGGCAGCGGACACCAGATCACCGACAGCAGCGGCTTCTTTCTGCTCGCGTATGCCGCGCCTCCCGACTTTGCCAATACGGGCCTGATCGAAGCGTATGAACCGGTCCGCATCGACACCACCGCCGCGAACCTGAGCACTGCTCTTGCGTTCACGGAGCAAGCTGCGGGTGTCCGAGCTTACGCGGTACCGCTCGTAGAAACTGGCGGTTTAGCTGCCGTTTTGCTGGAAACCACGTCGCCCGAATCGTACCCCTACCAGGGCAACTACCTGCTCGTGCTCGCGGGTAGCTGCGATATCGACGGAGTCAGCCTGACTCGAGGTAAGCTCGTCGTCGCCAAAGCGCTCACGCCGCAAACCTATCAGCTCGGTGCGTCGACCAGCAGCACGTGCTTGGCCATGGGAGTCTCGTTCTAGCCACCGGCCGGCAGCCGAGCGCGCGCGCCCAGGTTTAGAGCGGCCTCTGCCCGCGCGCCAAGTAGGCGGTGGTGGTGACGTCGACCGGTCCCGTGCCGTATTGGGCTTCGAGTCGCTCCACGATGCCGGAGGTGACGTCGGTCCACTTGGCCTCTCCCAAGTGGCGCTTCAGAAGCACGATCGGCGCGGTGGTGCGCTGGCACTGGGCCCAGACTTCGCGCGGCGCGGCGGCGGGCAAGGTGTGCGGCTGGGGTGTCACTTTCACGTCGACGAAACCGGCGCCGCTGAGCTCGCCCGCAAATTCTTCGGGATCGCCGAGCGGACCCTTGCCCGCGCCGAACGGGATATCGGGCAGCACCTCACGCATGGCCGCCATGATGCTCGCAAAAATGCCCTCGAAAGTCGCCCAGCTCGACACCACCGCGACGCCGCCTGGCTTCAGAACGCGGTACAGCTCGGCGAAGCCGCGCGCTCGATCCGGAAAGAACATCAACCCGAACATCGAGAAGGCAGCATCGAACTCGCTGTCGGCCCAGGGCAATGCCTGCCCGTCACCGAGCCGCACATCCGCGCTCAGCTGCGCCAGGTTCAGGCGCCGCTTCAGGTTCTCCACCATCTGCGGAGAAAAATCGATCGCGGAAAGCAAGCGTCCCGAGCTTGCGGCGAGCAGCGTCAACGTGCCGGGGCCGGCGGCGACGTCCAGCAGACGCGCACCCGGCGAAGTGGGAGCCAACGCCAGCGCATCGCGCGAGAACAGCTCGAACATGGGCAAGAGCTCGAGCGTGTAGTCGTCCGCCACTAGGCTCCACGGTTCGGGCGAGGCGAGCGGACTTTGCTTCGGCGCGTCGGTCATTTTCGTGACACTAACGCCGCATTCGTGCAGATGACAAGTTCGTCTGCGGGAGCGGGCATGTGCGTGGCAGCTTCGCGGCTCAGTCTTCCACGTCGGGAAGTTTGCTGCCGGCGCGCGGTGAGAAGTAGCTCAAGGTGTGGCTTTCGGGATCGATGTGAAAGAACCCACCATGGTCGAGCGGTGGCTGCCCGATTTGATACCTGAAATTGCTGAGGGCCGTCTCGCTGGGCAGGCGTACGCGCAGGCGACACAGATTGCTGCGGCACTCCACTTCCTCGATCTGCGCGTCGGGCGCCGTGCGTGCCACGAAATCTCGGATGGCGCGCTGCTCGGGGACTGCCCAAGCCGCGTCCACCGGCTCCGCGTCGAGCAGACTCATGTACTGGGCTTCGATCAGGTTCAGGTCGCGGGGCTCATTGTCGCGAGCAGGGTTGGGGCTCGCGATCGCCGGCTCGTCGGGGGCAGCGTCTGCTACTGGGCGCGCTTCCGTGGCAGGCGTCTTTTCGACGCTGCCGACACGATCTTGGAGCCCTGCGAGCTGCGCCCGTACGAGTTGCACTTCTTGGCGCATCACGCTGAGCTCGGCACGCAGCCTGGCGGCATCGGCAGGTGCGCTGCTCGATGCCGCCATGGCCCTTGCGGCGTGGCGAGGCGCAGGTTGCGTCCATCGTGAGTAGCCGAACATGGCAACGACCAACACCGCGGTGGTGGTCGTTGCGCCTACTATCGCGCGCTTTGCCTCCATGTCCTCCGCCTCCTCCGGTGCCGGCCCTTCACTCTTCTTCAATCGAGTAGGTGCTGACCGCGCTGCCGTCGATCGACACGTTGGGTGGCACGCTGCACACCACGCTCTTCGAGCCTAGGGGCAGGAACTGCGCGGGAGTTAGTCCTCCCAAGTTCAACGTGAAGACACCGAAAGCCGGGGCCGAGGTCGTTACACTGGGGGTCTGAAACCCGCCAATGCCACTCGCGTCGGAGTTGACCGCGTAGCAGCTGAAACCGCCGGAAAAGTTCAGATCCCGCACCGTGACCGTCGCCTTGACGATGCGCTTGCCCTGCTGCACCCCGGGGCAGCCGAAGAACTTGGTCGACCCCGCCATATTCCGTGCGAGCCCGATGTCATACAGAATCGATACCGCTCCCGGAGTAATGAGTTGCTGACAATAGCTCCCTGGGTAATTCGTGGTTGCCGCATCGGCACTGACGCCGACCAGAAAAGTGCACGCGCCAACGCCCAATAGCAAGGTCCAGACCTTCATATTGCCTCCTTCTGCGCACTCGAATGTGCGCCCCACGGACTCATATTTAGCCCGTCCGTGTGACACGCTCAATAGTACTTTCGGCGCGTCGCGATGTTGGTGAATCGCAACACTTTCGACGCGGCGATCGCAGGCTCTCGTTGGAGACTACGGGCTTCAGTGGACGCGGAAACTGCCGCTGACCGTGCGGCGTGGCGGCTCGCTGATCAGGAATTGATTGGTGGCGTTCGTTCGCAGCTCGGCAGCGCGCTTCGGATCGCCTTCGGCGAGCTGCTTGAAGCCGAAGCTCGTGGCTTGCGCGCTGAGCTTGCGATCGAGCGGGGGAAACTTGGTGCCCGCGGCGGCCACGGCCCTGACCACCGCTTGTTGGCGCTCGCGTTCGAGCGCGAGGATGCGCGCGCGGACTCGCCGAATCTCGGCGGTGTGTGGCGCCTTCGGGTTGCCCGAAGGGCCGAGCGCCTTCAGTCGCTCGAGCTCCGTGCGAATGCGCGCCGCAAACCGATCGGTGACCTTGTCCTCGATGCTGACGAATTTCTGGCGCGCGCTGGGCAGCGTGGCCGCAAAGGTCTCTCGACACGGGCAGTTGTCCCGGTTGAGCATCTCCTCCACGGCGATGCGCCGCCGCTCGGGCAGAAACACGTTCAATAGTGCAGGCGACAACCGGTGGATCTGCGTTGCGGGGTCCGGAAACTCCAGCGTATGTACGAAGCCGAGCGAAGCGGGCCAGGCCGTCGCCGTGGTGCCGTCCGGCAGCCGGACAGGGCCGATCGCGTCGCTCGCTGTCAGCGCGAACTCAGGCCCCGAGTCGTGACATCCGGCGCAAGTTTGGGTCATGGCTCGCTTCACGAGCTGGGAGCCCGAGAGCCCACAACGACCCGGGCTTCCGCCCAGCAGATCGCTGAACGTAAACGAGGGCGGCGGAGGAGGCGTAGGCATCGTCGAGGGGATGCGGAAGTCGCTCGACGAGTTGGAAAGGATCGTGCTCTGGGCGTTGTCGAAGCGAAGGTCCACCGGGTACGTGATGCGGTTGATGTCACCGCCCGAGGCGGGGTCGGGGCAAATTCCGTCGGTCGCCGCCGCCAGCCGTCGCACGTTGACTACGACGTCATCCTGAAATGCCGTCGCCAGACCCTGAAGCGTGCTCGCGCTGCCGTGGCTGACCTCCGCCGACCACAGCTGGGCGAACGGCGTGACCTTTACCGTCGACGGCACGAATGCCAGATCACAACCGTCGTCCCCGCAGTCGAGCGACAGACGAAACTCCTTCAGCAGCCACGGAAACGTCAAGAACATGTTCGCGCGGATCTGCCCGCTGCCTGACGAGCCGTACACCGACTCGACCCCTTGGGCCGTGTAGTGGTCGATGTGAACGACCGGCTCGAAGCCGGGCAGCCCGCGGTAGTAAAAGTCGCGCAGCGCCCGTGCCCGGGCAGCAGTGGAAAGCGCCGGATCCGAGAGCCCAGCCCAAAACTCGGCCACCGGCAGGCACGCAGAGCGACAACCGGGGCGGGGGTTCGGCAGCACTCCTTCGAAAATGATGAAGGCGCGCCCGATTTTTGACTCCGAGGTGACGTCGTTTCGCCCGTACACGATGCGATGCTCCCCGCAGTTTCGCCAACCCTCGTGCGCCAGATCGAGGCGATTGACGAGGCCAATCGGCCAATACTTCCCGATTTGAACGGCCGCGTCGCTCGCTTGCGCACCCTCCACGTTGCGGCAGTCGTTCCTGAAGCCGTTGACCATGCCGCCGTCGTCCGTGCATTGGGCGCCGCCGGGCACGACCGAGACTGAGTTTTGCGTGTCCCAGAACGCCGCAAACAGCTGCTCGGCGCTGGGTGGAGCGGTGGTGGCGGGGATCTGCTTGGTGAGCGCGGTCAGCGTCGAACGCAGGCTGAAATCAGCGGGGACATCCGCCGTTGGCGTCGGGTCGACCCAGCCGAGCGTCGCCCGATCGTGGACCCAGAACGAGCGATCGAAATCGAGCTCGGCAGGAGGCGTGGGCGTGCGCGACTCGCATAGCCCGCCTGCCGTGTCGTCGCTGAAGCCGAAGCGCGACAGACGATTGCGGCGAAAGGCTTCGTCGGCCGCGAAACGTTCGTTGCCGGAAGCCAGCGCCTGGCGCAGTCGCTGGTCGATCGTCGCAGCAGGCGGTCGTGAAGCGGGGGGCGACGTGGGGGTGGGCGACGCGCCGGGCTTCGGCGCCGGGCCGCAACCAGCAAGGCCGATCGATACCCCAAGCGCAACCATGACCCATCCGCTGCGTCGTGATCGATGCCCCATGGCGTGAAGGTAACAGCAGCGAGGATTGTCCGAATGAGCAGATTGTCAGGCTTACGCGTTCATCGCTGCCTGCGGGAGCCGACGGGGCGCCAAATCGGCGTTTTCTCGGGCGGATGCGCTTGCTACGCTGTTTAGTAACTCCAGTGCTCTCATGACGACGCTTGCTCACGAACTAGCCCGCATCTCCGCACACGAGATGGTCTCAGCGTTGGGCGTGCGGGGCGGTCCGCAGCTACTGCGGCGAGGCTTGGCGCTGCCCTTCTACGTCGCTTCACGCCAGCTCGGCCAGACGCTGGCCATGCTCGAGCGCGAAGTCCCCTCGCACGGGCTGCCTGAGGCAGCGGCCGCCGCGTTGCTGCGTTTTGGCGTTGCGCTGCGGGTGAGCGGGGTGGAGGTCGGGCCAGGGCCGTGCCTGGTGCTGGCCAATCATCCCGGCGCCTACGATGCTCTGGCGCTGATGCGCGCCGCGGGGCGCCGCGATCTGCTGATCTTGGCGGCCGATCGTGAGTTTTTGCGCGCGCTGTCCGGCCTGTCTGCACACTTCGTGTTCGTCGCCGATGCACCGTCCGCGCGGGCACGGGCACTCAAGCGCTCGCTCTCGTGGCTGCGTCGAGGCGGCGCATTGCTGCATTTTCCAGCTGGCAAGATCGAGCCCGACGCGGACTTCGCGCTTCCCGGAGCAGCATTGCTCGAGCCTTGGCAACCCGGGGTCTCGCTGCTCGTCAAGGCCTGTGAACGAGTGGGCGGGCGCGTTTTCGTCGCGGGCGTGCGGGGCGTGCACTCACCGCGCGCCAAGCGCTTGCTGCTCACTCGCTGGGCAGAAAAACGCGGTATCACCACGCTCTCGCCGCTCGTGCAGTTGGTCGCCAAGCTGCGTGATGTGGACGCGCGCGTTCGGCTCGACCAGGTCACGGGCGAGCGCGACGAGCCCGCGTTGCGCGCGGCCCTAGTCAAGGCGATTGTGACAGCGTAGCGCGCACGGCGCGCGCCGTGTCGCGCCAGCGCGGCAGCTGCTCGGCCGAAAGCCATGCTGCGCGCCGCAGCTGGCTGCGAAGCTCTGGCTCGGTCACGAAGCGCGCGAGCGCTGCGCTCAGGCCGCGCGCGTCGTCCGGGTCGTACAACAGGCCTGCGGAGCTGCGACTTACCAGCTCTTCCGCGGCGCCCACACGAGCGGCGATGATTGGTACACCCGACCACAGCGCCTCGCTCAGCACCATACCGTAGCCTTCGAGCGCTGAGGGCAGCACCAGCGCGTCGGCGAGCGCGAGCTGCTCAGCGACGAAAGCGGCCTCGAGCGAGCCCAAAAAGGCCACGCGATCAGCGAGCTTCGCGCGCGCGATCGAGGTCCGTACCTGTTCGGAATAGCCCGGCTCGAGCTCCGCGCCAACCAGCACCAGCTCGGTGTGCTCAGCTGGCAGCTCGGCGAACGCTTCGACCAGCTCGAGGACTCGCTTGCGTGGCAAGATGTTGCCCACGAACAGCAGCCGGACGCGCGCGTCGTCGAGCGCTTGGTAGGCGCTTGCCGGTCGCTCGAAGCGATCCGCCCCGGGCTCGGCTACCAGCACCTCGCGCGTCAGGCGCTCGTGCGCCAAGCGATCGGCCGTGACGCGACTGGTCGCGACGCACACGTCGGCCGCGTCTATCGTGGCCTTTTCGAGCGCGATCAACTCGTCGCGCCGTGCTCCTGGGGGATGCTCCCAAGCCGTCAAGTGATGAATGAGCAGCACGCGGCGCAAACCCACGGGCGCGTCGCGAAACAACGGCCCGAGCTCGCTAAAGCACAGCTCGTCGCCCACGACCACGTCGTAGTCATCCCGAGCGAGCGACGGTAACGAAGCGCCATTTGCGTCGAGCGAAATGATCGTCACCTGATCGCCCAGCGCGCGCAGCTGCTCGACCACCAAACGGTCGTAGATGTAGCCCCCGCTCACTTGATTGAGCGAACCGTAGACGACCCAGGCAACCCGCAGCGCACACATCGTCGCATCCTAGCCCACTTGGCCTGCCCGATTCTGCAACTCCCGCCCGCGGGGGCACGTGGTTTGCACTCGAGGAGGGGAAACGTGAAACCAAGCTATCCCATACACCCCCCTCACCCCGAACGCGTCTGTTGGGGCTGCGACAGGTATTGCTCGGCAAACGACTTGGTTTGCGGCAGCGACACGGTGCGCACGCCGCATCCCGTTGAATTATTTGGCGATGATTGGCACGATGCTGCCGACGCTGAAGTCGAGGCGGCGGATCCAAAGCTCCACCTACAAGTTGTCGGCTAGGGACTCTAGACCCTACCCCTGAGCTCGGCGTTACGGCGCTACTGGCGCAACGTCTGCGTCTCGGCGCAGACATTGCGCGAAGCTCAGCGAGCGTCGGCGCGGGGCGACACGAGGATCGTCCAATACCTGATCAGGAACAGGCAAAAGGCTGCTGACCAGGCAACGGTGGCGAGCGCGAGCAGCAGCAGGTATTGCGAGCTCGGAAGCAGTGGCGCCGCGACGCGCACGAGCCCTGCCACGAGCAGGCACAGAAATGAAGCCTGCATCCCGCGTGGTGCTTTGAGCATGCGCCCGGTGTGCCCGAGGCTTACCCGAGCCATCATGCCGAGCGTGAGCAAGCCGATCGCCCCTGCCGTGAGCGCATGGAGCGAGCTGCTCTCGGGAACGACTGGCGTGAGCGCAGAGGCTGCTCTGAGGAGCAAGCCAATTGGGAGCCACAGTGTTCCCACGTGCAAGATCCAAAGCAGGGGCTCACGGCCCGTCCGTAGGCTGCCCCAGTAGCGCATGCGTGCGAGCAGCAGGACGCCAGCGGCCGCAGCAAACGCAGCGCTGAGACCGGACGTCAGCGAGCCCAGGTCGGCCAAGGTCAGCGCTAAAACCGCGCCGATAGAGCCGATTTCCAGCGGGCGGATGCTGCGAATCCAGTCGAGGCGCGTCGCGTTGCGGGTAAACATGGGCACGATACGACCCGTCATGAGCACGATCATGAGCACGATCACGTCGAGCGCGACGCGATGCGCCGTGCGTACCGTCGCGAGATCGCCGAACAGCGCCGCAACGTGGGCGACACCGTTTGCTAGCAAGAGCCCGAAGAGGAGCGCAATGAAGCCGTAGTTGCGCTGGTTCCGCGCAGCGAGCACCGGCAGCGCGCAGGTCACGGCGAGCGCCGGCAAAAACGCGAGATCGATCACAGCAGGCGCATATCGTGGCAGGTGCTCCGCGAAGAACATCGCTACCCGACCTGCAGCCCAAAGCGCCGCCAACCCAGCCAGAGGCCAGCCCGTCGCAGTTTCTCGTCCGGTCCAGTTGCTGACGGCCGTGAGCAGGAAGCCGGCGATGATCGCAGTGGAGAACCCGAACAACATTTCGTGAGCGTGCCACTGCATCGCGCCGAACAAGCCTCCGGGTTGCAGCCCGCCACGCAGGGCGAGGAGCCAGAGCGGCACCGCCAGGGCGGCGAAACCTGCTCCCAGCAAGAAGAACGGGCGAAACCCCTTCTCCAGCAGCGGCACGGTCGTATCGGTTCGTGTTGCTTTCGATGACAGCAAGGAATGCAAAGTCATGGCTTCTTCCGGCGCGAAATCAGAGCGAAAGGGTAATTACCGTGATCAAGGCCAGGCCGGCGAGCGTGATTCCGAGCGGCTTGAGCTGCTTCACGCTCGGACGACTCCAAGCGAAGACGGCGCAGACCCCTGCGGCGATCACACACGTTCCGGCTTCCGCAGTGCGGCCCAGGGCGAATAGTAATGCCGCGCTCAGCGCAGGCAGGGCCACGGACGCGACCAAGAGCAGCGGGAACCAGCGCTGCCCGGCGTGCCCGGCGCCGGCAAATGCCGCCCTCACCACCAGCGCGCTCGTGACGAAGACCACGACGCGCGCAAGCGCAGCTGGCGCAATACTCGCAAAGGACAAGCCACCTGCCAGCTCGACCGGAACGCTCGACAGGGCCAAGGTTGCGGTCGCCACGAGCTGCGCCGCGCTACTCTTGCGGATCCGACGATGGCTCGAGCTGCCCGCGAAAATCACGGCGCCAACCACTAACACCGCCGCGAACAGACTGGGTAGCGCCCCGTGGCTGCGGAGCAGGGCGCTTGCCTGAGCGGCGCCCAACATCACCCAGAAGCCGTGTTCGCTCGGTAGTCGACTGAGCAATGAGTACGGCCGCTTGCCGACGAGCATGGCCTGTTTCGCCGCAAGGTTTGACACGAGCAGCGCCTTGCAATCGGTGTGCCTCGGCGCCAGTGCCCAAACCACGGCTAATCCATGGCCAGGGGGCGCAGATTTTTCGCGGGCCCACGCGCCGAATGCGCGAGCGCTCGAGGCGATTCACGCTCGGCCGCGCTACTTGGCCGATAGACTCTTGGCGGCGATGTTGGTTGCGTAGAATGGCTTCGGGCTGCCCTGGACCCCCTGGACCTTCATCGCCTTGGTGACTTCGGGCATACTGGCGATCTGGCGCAAGAGATCGGTCGACTTTGCCAGGTAGTGCACGATCACGCGCTCGTCTACGAGACTGTGGTGGATGCCGTAACCGATGACGCCAGATGCTGCGCGCACTTCACCGTTTTGATCGAAATGGCTGTGCCAGGCTTCGAAGTCCTTGACCTTGAAGCGGAGGAACACATCGAAGGTCTTTTGTTCCGGCCAGGGGTTGGGTACCTGATAGGCATCATCCTTCGCCACGAAAAATTCGTCGGCCTTGGCAAATAAGCCGTTCGGTTTGGCTTTCTCGGCTTCGACGAAGGCTTTGAACTTTTCGCCCGAGCGGCCAACGATGTGCGCAATCACGACGTCGGTTTGGTCTTGGCCTTGAGAAACCACGTAAGCGGTGGCGCTGGCTTTTTCGAGCTCCGGGCGCATGGCGTCGAGACCTGCAGTGAAGGCTTTGGGTTCTTTGACTTTCAGCAGCGCGAAGATGCTGTGAGTCCCTCCGCTCTCGGTCGCGGGCTTTGCTTCTGCAGGCGCGGCCTGTTCGTTTTGCGCGGTGGTTGGCGGTGTTGTCTGCGCGGCAGCGGATGCCGTCGCGGCGGGCACCGGCTCTGGTGCCGGAGTCGCCGCGGTCGCGGGCGGCGCTTCTGGTGGTGCAGCCGCCGGTTGCGAGCCGCCGCAGGCTGATGCGACTAACAATAAACACGAAACAGCTAGGACGCGCATTGGCTCAGCATAAAACCTCTAACGGTTCGCAGTTGCAACCAGCAAGGTGTGGTTATCGCGTGATGGGCGAGTGATGCGAGAGGCAGCTTCGCAACACGCGCCGCTCTTCGATCAGTCTAATTGTCGCGACACTGAAAACGAAGTGTCGTGACTCAACTGTCGTCGGAGCGTTTTCTAAGATTTAGCTTGCAGCGGAGTGCCCACCCGGAGTCGGATGCGACGGCATGCGGTGGACGACAGTTCTTTTGCTTGCATCACTACCAGTGATGTTCACGGGACGAGCAGCTGCCGACTGGCGCCTGCACCTCACCGGCGCGGGCGCCAAGGCGGTGAGAGGATATCAAAAGGACGAATTCGGATTCGGCGGTTACGGGGCTGCCGCACTCGAATACGCCATCGTCAAACAGCTCGGGGTTCAGTTCGAGCTCGGTGGAACTTGGTTGGCCAAGGGTGATCCGTCGACGCTTGGCTATCCCTCTGATTGGGGCTGGGCCAGCACTCTGTTCCTGGGCGGCCGCGCTCGCCCTTTTGCGGGGTCGTACGATGGCTCCTCCGTCGCGTCAGCGGCGGGGCTTTGGGTTTCGGCGGCCGGCGGCGTCGTGCTCACCGGGAATTTGGTGCGCAGTGGCGTCGACGCCGGGCTCGGTTGGGATCTGTTGTTCAACCGCGGACGGCTAGGGATCGGACCGATGGCGGGCTACCTGCATATCTTCGAGGCCGACGACTCGCCACGCCCCACCGACGCGAGCGTGGTGATCTTCGGCCTGCACATGGAACTGTTCGCGGATCGCTCGAACCGCAGCTCTAGCGACGGCGATCGCGACGGCGACGGGCTCAAGAACTCGGTCGATGATTGCCCGGATTCCCCGGAGGATTTCGACAAGTTCCAAGACGAGGACGGTTGCCCCGACACGGACAACGATCGCGACGGCATCGCCGACGGTGTCGACAAGTGCCCGATGGATCCCGAGGACGTCGATGGCTATCAGGACCAAGATGGCTGCCCCGATCCCGACAACGACTCCGACGGCATCTTGGACGTCGAAGATCTGTGCCCGAACGAGAAAGAAACCGTGAACGGCTACGCCGATTCCGACGGCTGCCCCGATGTCGAGCAAATCCGCGTCGTGGGTGAGAAGATCGTGCTCGACGAGCAAATTCTGTTCGAGACCAATCAGGCTCAGATTCGCGCGGAGAGCGACAAGCTGCTCGAGCGTCTAGTGAAGCTCCTGAACGAGCACCCCGAGTACGTCAAGGTCAGCGTCGACGGCCACACCGATGAGCGCGGCTCCGAGGCGTTGAACCAACGTTTGAGTGAAGAGCGGGCCAAGTCGGTCATGAACTATTTGGTCGCGCACGGCGTCTCGGCAGATCGACTCAGCGCACGTGGCCTTGGCGCATCGCAGCCGCGTGTCGATCGCAGCGACCCGCTCGCGTACACGCTGAACCGCCGCGTGGAGTTCCACGTGACGCGCCAGGCTGCACGAGGCGAACCGGCTTCGACGGCCAATCCGCCGCCTACTTCGCCCACTCCACAACAGCCAGCGGCGCCCGCCGGGGGGGTGAAGCCATGAAAACCTCCGCCTTGGTTTGTGCACTGGCTGCGGCGTTTGCCTGGCAGGCTCTGGCCGGCTGCTCCGAAGTCGGCCTGGTGGGCGGCAAATGCGATCAGCAGAAAGTGCAGCTTTCCGGACAGTGCCTGGATAACTGCCCGGAGGGACTCACCGCGTGCAACGGGCAGTGCGTAGACCTCGACCACGACGAGAATCACTGCGGCAGCTGTGACAACGCCTGCGCTTCCCAGGAGTCATGCCTCGCGGGTGAGTGCGTGCCGTCCGGCAGCGGCGGCACGGGCGGCAGTGGCGGCACGGGCGGCGGTGCTGGCGAGAGCACGGCTGGCGCAGCTGGCGACAACACGAGTGGCTCGACGGGCGAGGGCGGTGAAGGCGGCGCGCCATCGCCGGTGTGCGAACCTCCGTTCGACACGCCCGAGCAATGCGGCAGCTGCGATGTGCAATGCCCCAGCGATAAGCCCGTGTGCGCCCAAGTGGGCAGCGGCTACCAATGCCAGCCGATGTGCGAGCCGTCGGACGACGTGTGCGCTGGCACTTGCACGGATCTGGACACCGACCCCGCCCATTGCGGTACCTGCGACAATGTTTGTCACAGTGGCTATTGTTACCAGGGCTCGTGCGTAGGCGGTACGTTCGGCCACGTGGTGTTGATGTGCATCGACTACCAAGAGACCGCGCGCTCTTCACCCGTCCAACGGCTGCTCGGCAATGCGATCTTCCTGCCGGGTGCTCGCCTGGCGCGCATCCTGGCCTTCGACGCCTACACGCCGATCGCCCTGCGCGACAACGTCGATCTCACTTTGAGTTGGGCCGCTGGCGACGAGGCTGAAAGCTACCGCCTGACGCACGAAAGCGATCCGAATCAGATCCCGACTCGCCTCACGATCGAGAACTTCGACACCTTCCTGGTCTATGCGCAGCCAAACGCGCCGAGTGGGCAGCTCGCCACGCTCGGTGCTGCCTGGAAGTCGCACATCAGGGATTACGTCGATGATGGGGGCACCGTCGTCGTCCTGAGCGGCGGCGAGATGGCGGAGTTCATCACGGAAGCGGGTTTGCTCGACGTGAGCGCCGAGACCAGCGTGACGGGCGGTCCCTTGTTCAACCGCTCGCCCACCGACGCGGTCGGCGTCAACGTGCTGTCGCCCTTCCAGGCGCGTCCCAACACCTGCCGCTTCACGACCTCGGAGCAGCCGAGCGCCAGTCTATCCTACGTCATCACCGGCGAGCCCCCGCCAGCGGCGCCGAGCGCCCCTGTGGTCGTGCACCATATTTTGACGCGCCCGTAAGCTCTCTGCGACTGCGGGCGCCGGCTTGGGCAGGCACCGGCGGGTCCGTCAATAGCGTAGCGATATCGAGAGTGTGCGATCCTGCCCGCTCTCGAGATCGAACTTCGATTCCCGCCACTTGGGTGCACTCAGTGCATACGTGCGATTGTTGGAGACGCCGTAGCCCTCGATAGGCATGCCCAATGGATTCTTGTCGCACTGGTGATTGTCGTTCTCGTCGTGATGAACGACGATCGCGTACGTGCCGGGTAACACGTTTTCGAACACGCAGCGTGCGGAGCCACCGGTGATCTTCACGCGTACGGTGATCAAGCCCGTGCCCGAGCGCGGGAATCCCTCCGCGGACGAGTGGAGCCGGCAGGCGAGCGACCCTTTCGTGCTGCGCAGGGGGCCCACGTTCACCGAGATCGTCGCTGTCTTGGCTGGCGGCTCTGCGTAGGCCGCGCCGCAGACCAGGAAACCGGCGAACGCAAGTCGCTGCCAGCAAAAGTGTGTCCGTGCTGCCATTGGAGGCGGAACGTAGCGCGGATTGGCTGGTTGTCCCGCGTACTCGCTTTCGCGCCGAAATGTTGGCACGGGTGACAACGTGGTCGCGAAGCCCACCTTTTGCCGAAGCGCGCGATGCGCACGGCTAAGATGGGACTCCATGGCTTACCCTCGGGCAGCTGCTCGCTCCGTTCGCCGAACCTTTTCTAGCCTGTGTGTCTGCTTCGCCTTCGCATTCGCGCTCTGGGGCTGCTCGCACGGTGAAGGCCCGAGGACGAATGGCGGCGCGGGCGCGACGGGCAGCGGCGGCGCTTCCGACGACGCCGGGATGTCGGGGTTGAGCGCGGGTTGCCCCAAAGCCATCCCTGCGCCGGGCGACGCTTGCACTGGCATTCGGAGTTGCATTTATCAGGACTGCGCGGGCCGCGGCATCGTGGACGCGTTGTGCAACTCGATGATTAGCGAAGTGCACACCACCGCTTGTACGGCCACGGCTTGTTCGGATGGCGTCACTTCATGCCCAGCCGGCGCAATTTGCGTTAGGGAGGTCGAGAACAACGTCGACACGACACGCTGCGTGAGTAATCCGTGCGGCACGGGTCCGGTGGGCTGCGACCACGCCTGCTACGCGGATCTCTGCTCTCCGGGCCTGATGTGTTACTCGACGACCGCGGGCTACCGGCAAGAAGTGGATTGTCAGGCGCCCTAGCCCGAGGCGCTGCGAGGCTCGTCCGGTCCCAGTTTAGCGACGGCATTCCGCTGCCAAGCAAGGTTTTTTTGAGCTTGTCTTCGACTGCTCGCGCCCGCACCATTCAACTGCATATGGAAGAGCTGGGGGAGGCAGAGCGGGCGCTGGTCGCCAATTACTGGTGGCAGCGGGCCCAGGGCGAGCTCACGTCCTGGCACGGCTTCCAGCACGTACTCGCGGATCTGCACGTCGAGCAGGCTGCTTCCGCCGTGATTGAGCTCGCCGAGCGCGCCGTGCAAGACGAGTATCAGCACGCAGAGTGGTGTCGGGATTGGGCGGTGCGCTTCGGCCACCCCGGGGGAGAGCTCGTGCCACGCGGGCAGCGCCCAATCGCGTTTCGTGGCGCGACCGAGGCGCAGAACCGCCTGCTGCGCATCGGGCTCTGCTGCATGAACGAGACCGTGGGCTGCGTGGTGTTGCGGCACGTGCGCCCCGTGCTCGTGTTGCCCGAGCTGCGTGAGCTGAATCGCCAGCACATGGCTGACGAACTGCAACATAGCCGGGTGGGCTGGGCGCACTTGGCCACCCTGAGCGCGGAGCAACGCGCGTTTCTGCGCCCCTGGGTATCCGTGCTGCTGCGTCTCGTCAGGCAGTCCTGGTGCGAAGGTTCGGAGGGCGAGCACGAAGCGCTCGTGCCGTACGGCTATTTCTCGTTGCGCCTGCTGCGCGCCGCCCACGACGAAGCCGTCGAGTCCTTGATTGTGCCGGGATTTTCACATCTGGGTCTGGGGAAGGCTGCCTAAACATGCACAGCGTCGTCGAGCCACTGTCCGATCACCCGTTATTTCGCGCCTTGGTGCTCATGGGTGGGGCCCTGGCCGTCGGTTGCGGTGGAGTCGCTCAAAGCGACGCGCCGCACGGCGACGGAATCAGTCGCTCGGGCTCGCCGAGTGGCGGCGCAGCCAGCAGCAGTGCAGCCAGCGTGGGCGGCACCAGCAACGTGGGGGGCGACGCGACCATCACCGGCATTGCGTTTGCGGGTGGCGCGACGCAAGCCGGTGCCGGTGCGCCCAGCGTGGACGCCGCTGACTACTACCATCCAAGCTGCCCGTATCAGCAATGGGACTGCAGTGCCGTGCAGCCAAGCCCTTGCACCTTCTACTTGAAGAGCAAGGACGACCCACAGGCTGCTGGCTGCGTCTGCGACCCGTCTCGGCCCACGAGCGCGTCCGCCTGCAAGTTGGACGAAAATTTCGTGTGCCTACAGGCCTTCCCGCCGTACGTGGAAGCGCAGCCCGGACCCAATACCTGGGATGGTACGCTGCACGTGCAATGCGCGTGCGTTCCATCGCCCACCCCAGCATACGACAACTGTAACGCAACCTGCGCCAACGCATTCCGTACGGGCGAGCTACGGCTGGCGTGCTTATTCAACGATACTACGTGCGACGATCACGGCGTGTGCACGGCGACCTCGGCGGACGTGCTGAGGCAAGACGGGATCATGTGCGGTTGCGCGGACATCGGTCTGAAATAGCGCACGGCCCGCAGCCGCTATGTGTTCGTGGCTGGGCGATTGCTCACGGATCTTCTGCGAGGCTCGCTGCGCTTCCGCCTAGAGTCACCGTGTAGCGTTTCGAAGGCTCGAGTGGCAGGTCGATGCCGAGCTTTCCGAAGAGCTGCTTACCCGGGCGAGAACATGATCGGGTAGACCACAGTGACGATGCCGCTACCGGGTGTCGGGAATTCAAGGCCATAGAAGGCCTTGAGCACGCAGCTCAACACTGCTGCGTCCGGCATGTCTGACCCGGCGTCAGCGACGTTGCTCACTTTGCCGTCCTGGGTGATGACAAAGCGAGCGCTGACGCGGCCCGTGAGCTCTGGCAGCCGGGTGAGCGCACTCGCGTAGCAAAGCCGAAAGCCCTCGTAGCTCGTGCGTACGATGTGCTGGATCACCGCCGCCGGTAGGTGGCCTTTGACTGGAATTTCCGTGAGCTTAGTGCCCGAGCTGGGCGGCCGGAGCGGCTTTGCATAGCGGACCGAAACCGTCAGATCCACGGCGGAAGGCGGACCCGCGATGCGCTGCAAAGACTCGAGTGACTTCGATAGGTTCCCAGCGACGCCGTCGGAGACCAGCTCTGCTCGGAGGCGACAGCTCTTGTCGCCGCAAGCCTGACGAATCCTTTTGCGCCACGAATCTTCAGCCGCCGCGTCGCCAGGCTGGATCGGCCCGGAAAGCGCAGCACCCTTGTCTTTGCCCAGATCGTAGAGCCAGAGCGTGCCACTCGTGCTCCATGCAACCAATTGCGAAGAGCTGGCGCTGTCCGAAAGTGAGAGTGACATGGCGTGCCCGGCCAAGTCGAGTTGTAGGTGCTTGATGCCTGCCGCCTGGGCAGCTGCCAGGAGACGGGCCAGCGCGAATTCGTCATACCCCTGCGACGCGGTCGTGCGGACCGTTTCTGCGCCGTCCCGCCCTCGGATCAAGGCCGCTGTCAGATCTGCCTCCGGAGGAATGGGTTTACCCTGTACCCAGATATCAGCGCCATCGACACGCGCCAGCAAAGGGGCGTCCAGCGACTGAGTCGAGGTCGACGCGGGCGCGTCGCCGTTGACGCGTGCTCCACCGGGCGTCGCCGCGCAACCCAGATTCAACACCAGAACCCACGCCCAGGGCTTGACCCAGCCGGCTCGCACCATGCGCGCAGCATATCAGAGAAGGGCATGGTTCGATCAGCCCGAGCTGCGGACTCCGCCTCAGGGGTTCTTGATCCAAGCAGGGGCACATTTCCAGACACGAGCGCACGTCGACGATCGTTTGACACGAAGGCGCGTGTCGCGTCAGCTCTGGTGCCATGAAACGTATCTCTTGCTGTGGAGTGTGGGGGCTATTCTTGGCAGCGCTCGCTGCATGTGGGCCAGCGATGGGACCCACGGTTCGCGTCGCTACGGCGACGCCCGCGCAGCTCGCCGCGCTCGAAGACAAGGACAACGTCTGGTACGAGTTTCAAGCCGGAGACATGATCCCGGTACAACTCGGCTTCATGGGCGTGATGGAGGGCGGGTCGCGTGAGGCCGTGTTTCGCGCCAAACAGCATTTTTATTTCGTGATGTTCCAACATGCGCCGATGCAAATCAGCTTCGACGGCAAGTCGTTCGCAGGCCCGAATGCACACCAGTCTTTGATCGGGGTGGTGCCGCGGAAAGATGGCAAGGGCGGCGAGCTCGGCTGGGTGATCTACGTCGGCGAGTCGGGTGATGCGAAAGCGGAGCTCGAAAAGATGGTGCAAGCCAACAAGAGCTCGGTCGAGCCGAGCGAAGCTCCCCACGAGTAGAGCGGATCCCAGCCTGGAAAATGCGCGCGCCCCGCTGGCATACGAAGCAAAAGCACTGCGCTCGACGCGAGTGGCTGCCGATCGCCACGACACGAATTCTGTCTTCGGCATCGAGCGATGCCCGGAAGTTTTGGCGTTTTCGAGGGCGCGAAGACGCTTAGTTATTATTTCACTGCTAGCGATAGGCGTGTTGCCCGGAATGGCTGCGTGCTAATTAGTTCAGCTGACGCTTCCGACCGAAGGAGTGGGCCATGCAATGTTCGAGTTGCGGCATGCAGAACGATGGCGGGGCCAGGTTTTGTCAGCGTTGCGGGTGCGGTCTCGTTCAGGCGGCGGTCGCTGATCTCGGATACGCCCAGCGCGGCAATCCTGGTGCAGCCGCCGTTCCAGACTACAGATACGTGCCGACCGGAAACCAGGTTGCAGCCCAAGCGGCAGCCCTCCCTTACGCAAACAGCGGTTACGGGCCACCTCCACCGCCGCCCGCCATGCGCGGCATGGGCCCGAGCGGGGCAATGGGCGGGACGGCGCTGGCCCGTACTTCGCCGACCGGAAATAGTCCTGGGTTGGCTGCCGTCCTTTCGCTTTTCATCGTCGGTTTGGGTCAGCTGTACAACAGCGATTTCAAGAAGGGCGCGGTCATGTTCTGCCTGGCGCTGCTAGGCGGCGTCTTCACTCTCGGTATCCTGTGGTTCGCCGTGGCCATTTGGTCTGCGGTCGACGCTCATCAGGTGGCGAAGGGCACGGGGCGAGCTTGGTAGGCGCAGACGCCGAGCTCACGCGTCTCCCTGGCCTACCACCGCAGGCGTACGAGCATCCGTTGGATCGCCGGTCGCTCGACTCGCTCGAGGGCACTCCGGGTCTCGAGACGTTGGTGCGGAAATGCAATGAGTGGGGGCTCGAACGGATGATCACCGTTCAACTCATGGGCAACCATTTCCGCGTCAATCCAGACAATTTTCCGCAGCTCTACGGCATGATGCACCGCGCCTGCGATATCCTGGACCTGCCCAAGCGTCCGCAGCTGTATATCGGCGGCTTGCCCGGTCTAAACGCCGTGACGGCGGGAATCGAACGGCCGATCATCGCGCTCTCCACTGCCGCGGTCGACGTACTTTCGGATGACGAGCTTGCGTTCGTGATGGCGCACGAGCTGGGCCATATCAAGAGCGGTCACGTGCTGTACCGGCAAATCGCCGAGTATCTTCCGGTGATCTGCAGCCAGCTCGAGGCGGTGACGCTCGGTGTCGGAAAGTTGTTTTCGACGGCGCTAGAAATCGCGCTCAAGTCTTGGGAGAGAACCTCCGAGCTGACGGCCGACAGGGCAGGCCTGCTTGCCACGCAAAATCCCGACGCAGCGCTCAGCACGTTGATGAAGCTTGCCGGCCTGCCACAGAAGTATTTTAGCTCGATCAACACGGAGGACTTCGTGACTCAGGCCCGCCAGTTCCACGAGCTCGACGGCGATACGCTGAGCTGGATCATGAAGGCGCTGAGCATCATGGACCAGACCCACCCCTGGACGGTCGTCCGCGCACACGAGCTGCTCCGCTGGATCGACTCCGGCCAATACGACCAAATTCTGGCCGCTGGCAAGGCCCTGGGGTCACCGGTCCCCGACGGCAACGCCCTGCCGATTCCGCGATTTTGCGCGTATTGCGGAAGCCAACTGAAAGCCGGTGCCGCATTTTGTATCCAATGCGGCAAGGGCGGCGGCGCGCACTCGCACGAACAGGCCTCAGGCGCACGGTAGCCGCGATGCATCGCGCTTTGCAGGTGAGAGTTCTGTTCGCGCGTCCTGTCGACTACCCAGCTTACGACGCGAACAACCTGTGGACCGCGCTGGCGCGGGTGCTCGATCCGCTCGCGCAGGCCGGCCGCTTGCACTACCAGCACGTGATTCCAGCAAACGAGGCAACGCTGCGCGCACGGCTCGTCGGTTGCGACGTCCTGCACATCATCGCGCATTGCCGTGACGCACGGCAACGTAAGCTTCCCAGCTTGGTGCTCGAGGGGCACGATGCTCGGGGGCGCGCCATCACTCCCCAATATCTGGCGGGTTTACTCGGGGATCTGGCAGCCAGTTGTTGTGTGGTCATTCAGCCTCCCCCTGGTTTCGAGGGTGTACACGACGCGATGCCGCAGGCACTCGTGCAAGGCGGAGCGGCCGCGGCCTTGAGCGCGGACGCTGGCGCCCAGGGTTGCTCGCAGTTCTACGCCGCGCTCAGCTCCGGTATCCCGCTCGCACAGGCCTTACAGGGCGGGAAAAGTTGGATCCGTTCGTGTGCGCTGGCCGATCGACCCGCTCCGCAGGAACCGCTGGCGCCTGCCCCGCGGCAGGAGGTTCCGAGCAACTCGGACACTACCGCGCAAGCGGTGCTGGTTGCAGAGCGCGTGCATGCGGAGCTCGAAGAGAAACGTCGGGCGAATCGCTTCGACGTTTTCTTGTGCCACAACCAATCCGACAAGCCGGAAGTGACCCGCGTCGCAAAAATGCTGACGGATCGCGGGATCCTGCCCTGGCTCGACGAGTGGGAGCTGCGCCCTGGCAAGCCTTGGCAGCGCCTGCTCGAAGAGCAGATCGGCAACATCGCTAGTGCTGCGGTGTTCGTTGGTGCCGACGGCATCGGGCCCTGGCAGCAGCAAGAGGTGGACGCCTTGCTGCGTGAATTCGTCCATCGCGACGGGGCAGTGATTCCGGTATTGCTCGTTGGCGCTCCCTCCGAGCCGGAGCTGCCGCGCTTTCTGCAGGCCATGACCTGGGTCGACTTTCGCTTCAACGAAGGACACGCCGTCGAACGCCTGACCTGGGGCATCACGGGGCGTCGCTTGGAGCTGGGTCAGCTGGTCACTTAGCGGGTCGGATGCACCCGGCTCCGCCGTGTTGCGAGTGCATCCGCTCAGCGACGAGGCAGGATTGCGCGCTCGTCGCGGTAGGCGGTCGTCATTTCGCCTGCGTTTGCTGGCTACTTTTGCGCCATCGCAGCAGATCGGGAGAGATCCGAAGATAACCCAAGTACTATTCTGACGCCCTCATGTCGAGCACTGCGAAGTCCAGGTATTCAGTCCGCGCGCTCCGAAACTTGATCCTGGTCGCGCTGGCGTTGGGTGTGGCCGGGTACAGCTCCACCATGTTCAGCTACTCCCGGCGAGTGCTGGATCGCTTTGGGCCACAGGTGCGGGCAGACCTCGAGTGGCGTGCGCAGCGCGGCGCGCAGGATCTCGCACGCTTGTGCGACGTGGGGCTGGTCCTCGGCGACTCCGCCGTGACCAAGAAAGCATTCGGTGTGTACGCGACATCGCCCGACGTCCAGGCGATCGTGGTGCTCGACGCGAAGGGCCAAGTGCTCGCCCAACACGGCACGCCTCCGGAGCCGATGGCTCTGCTATTCAGCGGCAAAGAACAAGCGCTGCGCGCCGGGCCTGGCTACCTGGTGAGTTGGGCCAGTTCCACGATCGAAGGCGCCAGCCTGGGCCAAGTGGCGATCGTGATCTCGACCCAAAGGCTGACTGAGGCCAATGCGCTGCTCAGCCGCGTATCCAACGTGACCTTGCTGGGAGGCGCGCTGATGCTGGTCCTGGGCGTGGTCGTGATCTCCTTCTTCGCGAGCGCCGTGGCCCAAAGGGACGCGCAGCTTTCCGAGCACGCGAGCAACTTGGAGCAAAAGGTCGAGGCGCGTACGCGCGAGCTCGACGAGCGCAATCGCGGCATGCGGCTCGTGCTCGACAACGTGACTCAGGGCTTCGTGACCATCGATTTGACGGGCAAAATGGCGTCTGAGACGTCTGCAATTCTCGCTCGTTGGTTTGGGCCGCCGGAGCCAGGCGTCGCGCTCTTTCAGTATCTGGCGGGCCACGCGCCGAGGTTCGCCGAGCAGCTCGAGCTGCATCTGGACCAGGTCGGCGAGGGGTTCCTGCCCAGCGAGGTCGCGCTCGATCAGCTGCCGAAGCGATTTGGCGCAGGCGGTCGTACGTTCGACGTGCTGTACACCCCCGTCGGAGCCAGCGAGCAGCTCGAAAACCTGCTCGTGATCTTCAACGACGTGACCGAGCAACTGGCTCGTGAGCGAGCGGAGCGCGAGCAGAACGAGCTGCGCGAGATCTTTCAGCGCATCCTGGTCGATCCCAGCGGCGTCGAAGAGTTCTTGGCCGAAGCGAGCAAGCTCATCACAGCGCTCGAAACGGAGCGCGACCCGGTGGTGCAACACCGCATCGTTCACACGCTCAAGGGCAATTCCGGCGTCTACGGGCTCAATTCGCTGGCGGACCTCACGCATGACATCGAAACCGCACTGGTGGATCCGGATCACGGCCCCGAGCTGAACGATGAGGAGCGCGCTCTGCTCAGCGAAGCCTGGCGCGACATGATCACGCGCGTGGAGCGCTTGCTCGGGGGCTCGCGCAAGGATCAGCTCGAGGTCGGGCGCGCCGAATTTGTCGCGCTGCTCACTCGCGCACGCGCCGGGGTGGCGCCGAAGGAGCTGATCCGAGAGCTCGAGAGCTGGACACTGGAGCCGGCGGAACGGCGCCTTGCCCGCCTGCAACGCCAAGCGACCAGCCTTGCGCGCCGGCTGGGTAAAGCCGAGCCGAGCGTCGTCGTCGACGCGGGGGGCGTGCGCTTCAACTCGCCGCTGTGGGCGAGCTACTGGGCTAATATGGTGCACGTCATCCGCAATGCCGTGGACCACGGTCTGGAAGATGCCGCGATCCGTGTGGCGGCCGGAAAACCCGCGGCGGGTCGGATCGTGCTCGGCGCCCGACGCAAGGGTCTCCAGCTCGAGTTCTGGGTCGAGGACGACGGGCGCGGTATCGATTGGGAAAAAGTGAAGCTCAAGGCGGCGCACATGGGCCTGCCGAACGGCACTCACGAGGAGCTCGTGGAGGTGCTGTTCGCCGACGGCCTCACGACCCGCGACCAAGCGACCGATCTTTCGGGTCGCGGGGTGGGCTTGGCTGCCGTGCGTCAGTCGGTGAGCGCACTGAATGGCTTGGTAGCAGTCGACTCGGCGCTCGGCCGAGGCACGACCTTCCGCTTCACTTTCAATGAAGCGAAATTGGGCCACGAGCCGACGGCGAACTAGCAAAGCTAGCGCGAGGCAGGTCCGATCACGGTCATTCGATCCGCGAGCTTCGCGGATCGAATGACTGGACGGAGTGAGCTCTCTGACAAGGCGGCGCGGCTTCGCCGCGAGCCGTCAGAATTCGAGCGGGTAACCGGGGTCGCCCGGGGCCTTGCCGTCGATGCGAACCGCCTTCAGCTCTGGGCGGATATCGTTCACCGGCGCATAGCCGACTGCGCCGTCGAGTCGAGCCACCACGCGCTGCAGGAGATCCAGAGGTTCGATTGTCTTCGGCGGCCCCGAGTCGCCGCGGATCTTGCGGTCAACCCAGTAGCGAGCGATGGCGTCTGGCGACATGTTCAGCACTGTCTTGTCGAACGCGCCGCGTTCGCGAGTGGACGGCGTCAGGTTCAAGGGCAAGAGTCGTTTGCCCGAGGCACTGATTTGTTCGCCCAGATACAAGCGCTTCAGCTCGTAGAAGGAGATGTCGGAGACGGGGCTGTCCTTCGACACGACGATGGCAAGCCTCGTTTTTGCCTCGCCGGCCCCCACTGGAGTCGTGACCCCAGAGGCGGCGAGCAAGCACGAAACACCCAAACACACAGTCAGGAAGGATCGTCTGGTTTTCATCAGAAGCTCCACGCTGCTTGGAGGTCGAGGCCGTTGTAATTTCCGTAATCAGCACCCTGCCACGCGGCGAACCAAGAGTGGGTATATTGCGCCTTGAGCACGACACGCGCAATCGGTCGAACGTTCAAGCCGCCCCAAATGGCCGACGAGGCAGGCGTGAAGGAGTAGTAGCCGTTATCGTAATGCTCGCCACCGAAGAAGGGCATGATGCCGAGAAACTGGAAACGGTAGCCGGCTAGCCCGTAGACGCCGACGCGGCGATAGTCGGGCGCAAACCCGGGTGCCCCGCCAGCGATCGGGAACGCCGGTGGCCGATGATCGTCGGGAAACGCCACACCCTGAGTGATGGCCTCGGCTTGGACCAGCAGGCCAGAATATTCGTACTTCACGTCCGCCGCCAGACTGGCCTCGTGATACTGGGCTGCAATGGGGTACGTGGGGACGAAAGTTCCGCTCGAGTCCGGAGCGTAAACAGTACTGCTATCGGTGTACGTTCCCTTGTATCCGGATGTACCCAGCGTGAGCGTTCCCCAGCTCGCGTCGTGCTTGAAGTAGAGACGCCCGCCGATCGCTTTGTTGTGATCGAGGTCTTGGTACGAGTCGATCGGTCCGCGGCCGTTCGACAGCGTGGCGTGGTAGCCGAACTGCGAAGGGCCGAAGTTGAACGTTCCGTAGGCCTCGATACCCGTTTGGTGCTCGGGAAACAGGCTTTCCCCGATGATGAAGGGCCGCTTCACACCGACGATCGCGGGCGAGCCGTGGTCGACGTTCCAGATGCCGTAGGGCGTCAAGAACGCGCCGACGCGCACGGTGAGCGAGGGGTGAAAGGTGTGCTCGAGCCAGGCGCGCTCGATCGAGATGCCGCCCCATTTCGTGGGTCGCCCGAGATCCGTGTAGTCCGCCACGGTCGTGTCGGTGCGCGGCGGCGGCGGGAAGGCGGTCGAGGGGGGCGTCGTCCCGTTCGGAAGATACATGAAGCGGATTTCCGCGAGCGAACGCCAGCCGGAGCCCAGCTCGGCGGCGGCGTACAGGTTCAACTTGCCCACCGCAAACGAGGAATAGGGTGTCCCCAAGTCGAACTTGGTCAGATTGGTGGCGTAGGTGAAGTCGGTGAAGCCGTAGAGATTGAGCTTCACCCCATCATTGTCGTCGCTCGTGTGCGACGAAGTTGCTTGGCTTGCTGCCGCGGACGCCGCAGCCTCGGCTGCAGCGTCTGCTCTCGCGTCCTCCGCCGTTGCGGTCTTCTCCGCCGCGGGTGCGCTGGCATCAGCTGCTGGCGCCGCCGCGGGAGCCGCCGTGGCTTCGGGCACCGGCGTTGCTGCGGGCCGGGCTGCGGGCTCGCTGCCTGCTGCCGTGGGCGCCGCATCGGGCACATCTTGCGCTCGAGCGAGCGACGGGAAGAGCGCCAATACCAAAGTAACTGGCGCGATGGCGCCTAGACGAGTCAATCGAAAAGCGCTCATTGGGCACAAGCTCCCTCGGGGACGCAGATGGGCTGGGGTACGAGGAACGCCGAAAGATCGCAGCAGTCCCAACCGGTAAAGCAGTTGTCAGGCGCCACACTGCAGCCTTGAACCAAGCAGCTGTGCGACTGGAAGGTATCGCAGTAGGTCGCTTCGGTTCCGGCGCAGTCCGCATCCGCGGTACAGCTCATCCCGAGTCCTGCCGGCGGTCGACGGCAGACACTCGGCGTCACCGAAAGATCGCAGGCGTAGCCTCCCGTACAATCGTCGGTGCTGGCACAGTCGGCCTTGGTGCAGTAGCCGCTGCCGTTAGCGCCTGCTTCACAGTGATTGTACACGGCATCCGTGCAGGGCTTGGTGGCGTCGCAAGCCGCACCAATGCCCCCGGCCGGCTCACAGCCCGTTGCCCCGGGCACCTCGTTTGCGCCGCAACGCTCGCAACCAGTCGCGGTCTGCGCGCTGAATTCGTCGCACACGCAACGCAGATCTTCGTACATTACTTGATTCGGTCCGCAGCGGTCCGAAGAGTCGTACACACACGCGCTCGGCATAATAGCGCCTACAAGCGCGAATAACGCGGCCGCATAGCGATACTTCGATCGCGGCGGCACCACTTCAATATGGGGCAAGTTCATGCAATCTCCAGCTCGCTGATGGATCCCGTTCGATTCGAGACGGGACCAATCAGCTAACGACGCTTGTGTGTCGGAGTTCAGTGTTGAATTGTTACTTTGATTCGAATCGGCCAGTCAGTTCGTCGCGAGCAGCGTAGTCTCGACTCGAGCCTTCACGCGCCCGAACTCGTGCCCGAGCTCGACCAGCAGCTCCGCCCGGTTCGGGGGATTGCCCTCGAGCTGCACACACACACTCGCCATGCGCGGGACGCCAATCGCCAGGCAACCGCCCTTCAAGCGGTGGGCCGCGTGTTTGAGGGCCTGTGAGTCGCCCGCCGCGATGGCCGCCTCGATGGCCTCGATATCGCGGGGCACGCTGGAAAGGAAGATGCGCACGACGCGATCGCTGCGCTTGATGTTCGGATCCAGGGCCGAGGCGCCTTCGACCTTGAGCTT
>Ga0247774_1000204_pt1 | contig 28350 bp, 33 predicted proteins | sample UWRJL001104B6_FD_179933 | JGI IMG/M metagenome (GOLD analysis project Ga0247774, IMG submission 179933) | Plant litter microbial communities from Arlington Agricultural Research Station in Wisconsin, United States - UWRJ-L001-104B-6 | ecosystem: Environmental > Terrestrial > Plant litter >...
AAAAAAAAACAGGGGAAGTCTAGAACCAATAACGCCCCACATAACCTCCTCACTTCCTCCTATTCAGTCACACACTTTTCCAGACAAAAATATGTCCAAAAGTCGACAATCCTCCCCATAGGCTCCCAAATTTCTCTATTCCGTCACGCACTTCCTAAACACACAAAAGTCTAAACCCCAAAAACCTTCCACAGATTCCAATACCAGCCCTCTTGTGCATCATCCAGTGGATCCCTGTATTTCATGGTTCCGAGGACAGAAAGCGAATTGCGAGCACTTGCTTCCCCGGCCATGAGGGCCATTTGCAGATCCTGCACCGTCTCTCTGTCAAAATATTGAGGATAAGCATAATCCTCCTTCGTAATCTTTGACATCAAAAGTTTAGCCACTCCCTCTCCCTGTATAATCTTTGAAATCCAAAGTTTGGCCCCTCCCCACTCCAATTTCTTCTCCTCCAGCCTTGCTGAGTGCCATTTCGCACACTTCATAATCTGCTCTTCCTTCCTGATGACGTTGACCTCAAGTTGTTTCATGGTATTAGCGATTGAGTTCTTAAACGTAACTAATAAGGATGACACGGCAGATTCAGTCCGTTGCGTGCGGAGGAGCAGCGGCAAGGCTTCATCGGCGAAAGAACGAATGGATTCCTCTTGGCGAGTCCTACCGCTGCCATCCCACCAACCGGGAAGTGGCCGTTTGTCACCTTTCCACTCGTCAAGCCTCCGGTAGTTGCTGCAGCCACACCACGAGTCAAAATTATCCCTCTCCGCATCACTTTTGTCAGCATAGTAGCTGTCGCAGTCGGAACACTCAACAGGGCAACTGATATCCCCTTCGAAGTGAGTAGCCAGCTTGTCGACGACCAATCTGGCAGCACCAACCACGTATCGAACGTGGTCTATTGCGAATTCTGCCGAGGGTTCCGTTTGGAGGAGCGCGTCATAGAGTTTGCGGGCGGATGTAGCGAGGTCGAGGTCCCGTAAAGTAGAGAGGAGGCCGTTGATGAGGACGGAGCCGTGGACTTCGTTTCCTTCTTCTGGGGGCTCGAAGTGAATATTCTTTTCTACTGCATCCACCAGTGCCACCTCACACATCAGGTTGTTTTGCATGAGGCTCATGAGGTTCATCCAACGTTGAGAGTATCCGGTCAGCGTGAGCCGAGCATCTAGGCATCTTTTTCGGAGCGTATACTAGGCATATTCACAATTAGAAGCGTTCGCAATCAACCGCGCCATTGGGCGGACGAACTCACGCGAAAGATGCTGCTCCAATTGGGAGGGACGGGGTTTGGACTCACGTCTTTCTGGGCCTGTTCCACAAGTTTTACGCCCTGCCCATCGAGGGCATCACAGAGATCTAATGTACTGTTCAGAAGAATATCCGGGTACGAGGCGAGGTTGAAAGTGGAGTAGTCAAGGCTACTTTTCGGAGCGCAAAAGGCAAAATTCTCGAAGCTGCTATCATCCGGGTCGGTATAGGACTTCCAAAGGGGCGAAACCGCCATGAAACTAGCGGGAATGGTGACGGCGCGGCCTGTCAACGTGACGAGGTCGAAGTAGAGGGATCTGATATCGCCGCATTCGGGAGGGCGTGTCGTTGGGCGAAGCAGCCCTGTCACCGGAAGAAGTGCAAGAAAGGCGGTGGCAAGAACGATAAAGGAGAGGGCCCAGACGGCAATGATACCACACCAGTGGCTTTCCATTCCTAGGCCCTCCCCGTCGTGGGGTATGCCGCTAATCTCGCCACGCGAGCCTTCATTCTCTTCTTCTTCCGCCGAATGAGACCTCTGTGGGGTATCGTACACACGGCGCCGCGTCCTGCTCACCATTGCTGGCATTTTAGGGGCCGCTGTCGCTATCTCTATCACTGGAACTGATGCGGAGGCTGGAACCGATGCGGAGGCTGGAAACGATGCGGAGGCTGGAACCGATGCGGAGGCTGAAAATGATGCGAATGCTGGAACCAAAGATGCGGTGTCGTACACACGGTGCCGCGTCCTGTTCACCATTCTTGGCGTTGTAGGGGCCGCTGTCACTATCCCTATCGCTGGAACTGATACGGAAGCCGGAACTGATGCGAAGGCCGGAACTGATGCGGAAGCCGGAATGACTGTTGACGAAGTTGCGGGTGGGGGTCTTGTGGTCCTTCACCGGGAAAGCTGACTGAACCCTGAGGCTGTCGCAGTTGAACTTCAATGCTCTGGATGAAAAAAAAAAAAAAAAAAAGTTGGTTATTTCTTGCTCACCAGACTGCGTGGTAGATGTCTTGTGGTCGTGAATTAAACTGTCGGCCATTTTCTATTCGAACGCGAGCTTTTCGAATTTTATAAGAGATTCGAGACTCCGAATTCGTCATGTTTTAGGTGGCCGGAACCTTGGAATGTTGGGCTGGATTTGCAAGCAAGATTTGCCCTTTGTGGCGTGGAAGCAAGGCTCGAGCACAAAGCAGTTGAGCAAAGCAATTAAAAATGCCACCCACCCGAAACAGCTCGAAAATGCCGACCTCAGCCATTCTATCCTTAATCCCATAGATCTGGCCTGCGAAGAATCTGCCATTCGCCGCATCCGGCCAGCGCCGACAACCATAGCCAGGCTGGCCGGTGCAAGGGGTGGACACGCCGTATTCTAAGCGACACTTTCCTTTGCCCACATTTTTTTTGTAGTCTTCTGTCCTGGCCGGGCTGCACACATAGAGAAATCCAATTGAGAACTCCGTATAATGATTTCAACGCCCACCGGAAGATAGGAAACAACATCTCAAGTCATTGCGAGTTCCAGAAGAAGTGGGGAGGTGGTGGTTTGTGTTGCTGGAATTGAAGCCCAGCAAGATTGCTCGTTTTGACTCGACACGCGGCACAGAATTTTTTGTTGTCCTTTCCCTCATTAATATGAATCAAGTTCTACATCATTCAAGAAGGTGTCTCTGGCCAGTGGTCTTTCGACTGAATGCAGTGGGCTCGATCTGTTCTCCTCATTCCAGTAGCTCTTCAACACATCATCATGATGGTCTCCCCCATCCCCTCAATGTCACTGTCCATATCCCTGACCATTTCCATGTCCGTTTTCTTGTCCCTGTCCGCTTCCTAATTCATGCGGGCAGTCCATCCCGAGTCTCACAGCCATGGCCTGCACTTGCGAGATGCGGCGAACCAACTCGGCCTGCGATTCAAAGTACTTGATGCCAAGCCGGCTACACTCACGAAGGGCCTCGTCGACGCCCGCTATCATGCGCATTAGAAGCACCTTTTGCGCAGGTGTCGAGTTGCAGCCGCTGAGTGAGAGCCGCTCAAGAGCTTGCGTGTTCTGTGCATGCGGCTCCGAGCCATTCTCACTCTCCATATAGGGTCGTCGAAATTCCCGGTATTCACCGGCGCGACGCTCATCGCCAAGCACTTCGGACATCTTTGTCTCAAGCAGGGCCCAATCGACGTCGTTCTGGTTCGACCCCAGGGGCGAAACGAAGTCGAGGTCCGTCGGCCGCTCATCTTTGTTCTGGCGGTGATGTTGGCGCTTCAGTTGTACCCTTTCCTCTCTTGTTGGGGAGCCGCCCGCGTTGATGAACCTCAAAATGGAGTTCAGTTCCGAAATTGCTCGGGAGGACGTGTATCGGGATAGAGCCTCTGTTCCTGGTGAAGCAGGTACCGGCAATTCTTGGGGTTGGCGGGGAGCAGGTTCTTGCTGGTGAGCGGGATCGATGACGTCGCTAGCGGCGGACTGGCGATGTAGGTATTGTGGTTGATTTTCCATTTTGGCTATCGTGATGAAATTAACAAACGGAGAATCAGTACGAAAATGATGAGGAGAATAATTAGGAGAGAAATTTGACAATACAGGTCCCTCTGTCTCAAATCTTTAACCGACAGCGAAATGGCCTCGCTTACGAAAGGCGTACTCTAACCAAGCAATTCTGGCGAGGAATTTGGGGAACCTTCCCTCCCCCAGACTCCCTGGGTTAACGCCCGGCACCCCTTTCGGCATAATAACTACCTGCTCCCTTACGGCACCGAGGCGCGAGACAGTAGCTCCAGCTGCGAACAGCTGAGTAGGCGTTTTCGGCCAACGCCCCCCCAGCGATGCTGAAGCCACCGGATCAGGGCAGAGCGACGCTGGATCCCGTCTCCGACAGTCCTCAGATAGCCTCAATGCATGCATGCTCATTTTGCTTTACGTTCTCCGACGTGCTTCGGATTCTCCTGTCTTTACCGCCACTTCGGAGCAATCTCGGCCAACGCAAACCCCTCTACGGTCCATGTTCAACCTCTCTGCGACGTTTGCACCAGCTGCCCAGGTGTCCCATTACACGGCCTTCACCCTGCGGCGCTAGCTGCATTACCGCTATCACGACTGTCATAGACGGGGACTGGTCAGATCCGAATGTAAGAAGGGGTATTATCCAGAGTCTAACCCTAAATGCCACGTGAAGGTACCTCTGGGATTTATTCAACCCCCCTATTTCCGGATTTTTTTTCGATGTGATCACGCGACCCTCGAGCTTGTTGCTGATCGAGCGTGGCATGGCTCACGGCAATCGAGAAGCTAGGTACCAAGTTGTTTTTTTCTCGCCCGACCCTAATTGCAAGGCAATAGAAAAGGCCTCGCCTGAGACTTGGTGTTCCTGCTTCCTTCGGGCGTCGAAGTAACTATTCGCCTACCTCCGTACCTATGCAGGCAGTTTCGCCGATATTTACCATTGCAGAGCCCGGCCATCTTGCCTTTCCCACTGTTGGCCTCGAGAGCTGCAGGTTTCCTCACCATGAATGAGAATGGCACTAGTGAGGACATTCGCATTTTATCCCGGCCTCATCTTAGACCACGTCTGGTTCTTGCTTTGCAACTCTGGGTGGTTTTGGGCTCTGCGAGGCCAAAATCGGCTCATGGAAGCCGCTTTTAGTTAGACAGCTGGCGGCCGTATCTACGACATTTCTTGGTGTGGAATATGAGGAGAACGCCAGGAACCGAGTAATTCAAGTGACTGGAAAGTCGTCGCTCGAGTTGGTTACTTGACTCAATTTCACTTTCCAGGCAAGGAGTAAGTCAACACTAGCACGAGGTTGCCTTGCAAGGTGATGCGGGTCCAATTCAATCGGCCCAATGAAAACGGCGCCGGTATCCAGAATAGGAAGTTCCACACATCACCTACTAACTTTGGCGCGGTTTGCGGATTCAAATTTTTGCAGCCTGCGATCGCAGCCAGATAGCGTCAAAAGCAGCCAACCGCAGCGCTCATGCGATTGTCTCTATCAGTGGCTCTATAGCTCTACGGCAACAGTTCCGTTCATAGGCCAAAGGATTGACTGACTTTTCCGCAGGTATTGGTAAGTTATTTAGAGCTCGGTCACTGATTTGAGCCAATCTTCTTTTCAACTGCCTGAGTGTCTCGAGAGATTGGCAATTATCTGTCCGCGGATACCGGAGGAACAGGGGCGGGTAGGAAGGTGAGGTAATCAACAACCGAGCGATTAAGCAATCAAGCGATTAAGCGATTAGGAGATAATGCGATAAGTCGATAATACGAGAAGAGGCAACAAATTTCGTGGCTGCAACCCGCGCGGAGGGTATCGTAACTTCCGCCGGAGATCCTTTCGTCTCCACGCTGTACGAAGGTAGTCAACGCGCCATTGGGTTTCAACCGATGCTCTCATTAAGACACAAGCGACCGCGGCAGTTATTAATCCTTCGCAGTTGACGATCCCACGACTTCGAACTCGGTCGCGAATTCTTCGGCCCTCTTTATCCTAGTCCGAGCTCCTCGACCACAACCGGGGCCTCTAACGGGCGGTCGCCACGGTTGTCACGGTCACGGGGGCAACTAAGTGAGGCGGTCTTTGAGTCCATCCTCCGGTTAGCGGTGCTGGCGCCAGGTTTGCCAATGGAGAAGGTAGCTGACGCAGGAACCACCTCTGGGCAGTCGCGTTGAATGGCCGATCTCAACTCTCAATCCGAGCAAGTCAACTCGCCGACAGTAGCAGGATTTTCTGAATCCCGGCTCGGAAGTCTCAACATCAATACCGGCCATGCCCCCACCCGAAAAAAAGCAGGATAACTATGGGAAACACCACCCTCCGCTGCATGTATGTTGGCATCCTCTAGCAGCCCCCCGTCACATGCCACCACAAGTGCAGCTCCCTTAATTTCTTCAACGCGAAACTCTGGCATTCCTTCACTGTGAACCGCGGGCTTGGGGTGTTTGTTCCTTGAGCCTTCACGACGTCGTTGGAGGACTTGTGAAAGAAGAGCGGTGCTGTTCTGAGCCGAGACACCGAAGCACGCACGACTGCAACGCTTAGCCTCGTTTGTCTCTGTGCATCAAAACCCTTACAAATCCTGCCTTGATGTGTCATGTGAAGCTAGTAGCATCGGAAGCCGACAAAATTTGACCAGAAAAGGGCTCCAACATTGACGTGTAACAGGGTGCAGGTCTTGCGATTGACATGGGATACCTGGTTGTTGCGCTCTCAGACTGATGGCGCGGCGGCAGGATGCAATGACGAACTAACAAACAAAAATGTCTGATCCGGAACCTCGGAAACAAGCCGTCTGAAAACGCCACCCACTTCACACGCACAACTACAGCGCTCACGGTACCATGCATCTTCTTGGCGCCATATATCGCCGGCCCAAGGCGTGCAAGAGTGAGCGCCTATGGTTGGATTGCTTCTACAGAACTCAACCGTGTGGGTGCCAATCAAGATGCCCGATCTGGGTCCACAGCCGTTGTCACGGACCAGACTCCCAATCGTCTCCAAGCATCTTCGCAGCAAACATTCTCCACCTCGCCGCACTGGCAAGCGGTCAAACGGAGAACGGCTCAATCCCGATTCGGGCCAAAGTACTGGTAGGTCCTTGGCTGGTCGCGCGCAAAACTTGTTGAGGTGGTTTTGACAAGGAACAGAATTTGAATATGCTTTTGTCATGACCGCTTGACTGGGAAGCAAGGAAGGCCACGCCGAACAAAAAGCTATCCTAGACAGCTTATGGCGCCCATCCCGATGTGGCCGGAAAATACAAAGAGTCTATATTTGATCATACTTCTGTCTTGATCATTTTGGCTGGACAGCAGGGAAAAAGCCGTGCCGAGCAAAAGCGATCCGAGATAGTTCCGGGTGCCCCGCTCCAGCCTAGCTGAAAATGACAAAGAATCCAGCTACGCTGCGGGTACGGGCGCGGCGCCATGGAGTAGAGAAGCATGCTTCCACCATCAGCATATGCGGCTCAAAGAGCGCAATTTTCAGGGCACACGGGTATCTGCCGATTGCCGCATGCCGGGCGAGCTGAGAGCGTAACAGGTCCTCAGCAGACTCCCAAAGAATCTAGCCGGAGCGAAGCCTCAGTTCGGGCCCGCTAGGAGCCTGAAATGACGTGCAAACGGCCGTGGGTTCGCACCATCTGTTTGAAACGGCTGCCGGCTCTATCGTGCAAAACGCCGCGGAGAGTGGCGGCCAGCCACCCAGCACATAGGGCCAGGGCAATCTAGCGACCCAAAATATACATTGTCGTCATCGTTGCCGGAGTTCGAGCTAAGGTGCGAAGCATCCAACCGCTGGTTATGCAGAGGTTGGCGCCAGAGCGTTGTGTCGTATCATTGAAGGCTTAGAACGACATACTCCGGTACGAGCTCCTTGCAGTGTAAGCGGACCTGTTCGCTTTCATGCATGGCAGCAGTAGAGAGGGAGGCTTTCAATCCGGCTTTACACGACAACTCAGTCTCTAAGACAGCCAAACATGACCAAACTTGCATGCCAATCCTTACTCTGGTGGGGACATAGCTCATTGGCGTAAAAGAATATCGCGGCTTTGTCCATGCACGCCCCCAAATGAGCTGGCTATTCCACTTGCTTGCGAGTGTGGTGACTTCAGCCATTCTTGCGGCTTCCAATCGCTTCTCCACTTGGATTACTATATAGAACGAGTGGGATCCTGCCAAATCTGCGCATATATTAGTCTCGTGGTCTCCGTCTCCAGCCAGCTTCCAACTACTTCACAGCCGACAACGACGCCAACGTTTCAGCCACTCGAAATCACACGCGACAGTCTCTACACTCTAGTCTCTACACTCCAGTCTCTACACTCCAGTCTCTACACTCTAGTCTCTACACTCTAGTCTCTACACTCTAGTCTCTACACTCTAGTCTCTACACTCAAGTCTCTACACTCAAGTCTCTACACTCCAGTCTCTACACTCCAGCCTGAAAGACTTCACCCTGCCTTCACGCAAGACACCTTTCACCATGGACACTCTCACTCGTGAGAAATTCTTCAGTCTCACCATCATGGGCTTTCCCGTCCACCTCGAAATTCTCTATTGGGTTATCCCGATCATCCTGGGATCCACTCTTCTTTTGGGGGTTTTTATCTTCTATGCCTGCCTGCCTTGGATCTCCGGCCTTCTTTTCAACTTCATCGTATTCGCTATAAAGATGGGATTTCGTGGCATCATTTCGGTACTTCGCATTCTCACGAGCAGCCGCCGCTTTTCGCTTATCATGGTGATCTCCGCCGTTGTCTACTGCGCCTGGGGATTCGCCACGGTTAACCACCCCACGACTTTGTCACCTCACACGGTCTCTTCCCACCAGATGATAGGTATGACTACACCCCAGGTTGTAGCGATAGTTGACTATACTAACGAAGCCCAGTTCATCCCGGGGATAGTACCTGCGATGGTGTCTGGGGTGGTGTCTGGAATGAGGTCTGGGATGATGTACGGGTGTAGGAACGACCAAGTTGGTGAATTCCCACGAGCAGTTGGAAGTATTGCAGTGGAAGGCGATTAGGGGAGCAGGGCTTTCCATCGCGTACATTGGCTGAGATGGGGCACGAGCTAGGAGGAAGATTGGTGAACTAAGTATGGTATTTATCTTCGCGGAGGTGGCTCCTTGTCTCTGGGGAGGACACTCACTCAACTCTTTTAGAGGAGGATTTTTTTTCGCCAACCCTTGTCTTGAAATTAGACCCTTTTGTGACATTTTCCTTTGCAGAGTCACTAATAAAAACGCCCCTAGGGCTCCCTTTCCCCTACTAAAGCCCTTGTTTTGCAATGCTTAAGATTTCATATCCAGTATGTCTACTTATTTTATCAGGCTTTTTTTCAGTGCGCCTTATTTCCGTTCAGATTCTACAGGCCTCGTTTGACGAATCTGTGAGCTGGTTTGCACGGTGCATACCGACTTGCCCCGCCGTCTAAGCCATCACTCGCATGTTGGATAGGAATGTCATTGGTATCCGCCCCGCCTGACCTTTCGCTGTAGATGCCTCTACTCATATTATTCCAGCCTCCTCTTGTCTATAACATAGCCGCCGAACGTTGTTTCGATTTCTCACACGAGGCGTTAGATGCGACTTTTCCAAGCCCAGCAGACGTGCGCTTCTCGTGAACCTGGAACTTCTGCCTACGCCGGCGCAACAGCTCCCTGGGAACTGTGGGGGAAGGGTTGAGAACGGGCCTAGATGGGAACGTTCTCTAAGAACAACACTGGAATCATGGGCGGCGAAATTCACTTCTGGCATATAAGTTTCTCAATTGAACATGTCTAAGGCCTAAGACCTTGCGATAGAGATAATCGGCCAGCCCTTGTGGCCATCGTCCTGCAATTTCCCACGTTCCTAATTTTAAGCATAGCAATTCCTCCAAAGTTTACAAAGGTTCCATCCTCCGCCTTCAGACGGAGTGGTCGAGTTGGGCAGGATGCGACACAACAATCCAACTGCTGTCACTCCCGACGCGCGCCGTCCGATGGCAAGGCTGTGTATTGTTGGTAATCTTGGACTGTGTCTTCCCCGCCGACTCATCCCCGGCAACCAGAGGTCCGGGGTTGGCATAGCCGGCACCGTTTGGAGTGAAGCCAGCAGTACCGTGCTGGCTTGGACGAAACCGGTCGGGCACAGCCGTGTTATGCACGACGCTACTGACTCGGGAGATGCTAGGAATGTATGGCCCGTCGTCTCGCTGGCTAGTGTTGCGGCTCGAGGGGCCGTCTTCAGCGGCTGTAGTCTCGCGGTCCTCGCCGATCGCGGGAGCCCAACAGGTCGACGAGCATCCATGGGGAGGGGGGGGGCATGCCTTGGGAGCGCGGTTCTTGGTGGAGGAGGGGACCCAGTTGTTACTTTCGTCCTTGGTAGCACCAGAGCCGGTGTAGGGGACCGTGTATGGGCGCCATTCGCTATCCATTTTGCTTCAAGGATCTTTGATGCTTCTTGGGTCTACATAGTCAGCCTCAATGCTCTTAGACAGCGCAATGGGAGTAAGTGTACCTTTTTTGAGCCTTTATGGCGTATGATGGAGGAGAGAAATGCCAACGAGCCTCTGGGGTAAAAGACTTGCGATAATGGCAAAATTTGTAGTAATTGGACGTAGATCGGCGTAGAGGAATTCGATATTTTGTTCCAGTCTTGGAAGGAGTGGAATAGGTGAAAAGAGAGCACGCGCGGGGAACATGGCAGTTTAGTATGAAGCCAGACGAATACTTTTCGTTTCAATAATACAGAAGGCGCAAGCTCTCGCAACGGCAGGTGTGTGCCTGCCCTCTTGTATGTGGAGGGGAGGGGGGCAGTTTGTGGACTCATGACGTTATTACAGCGCAAATTCTACGCTACAATGAGAACCCGGAGGAAGTCACGACCTTTTCCTGTGACCGAAACCGATTCATATCGAAAATTTGTCGTGAAACTGAAGTCATTTCTGGGGCTAGAATGTCATCATTGTCTTCAACAGCCGTGCAGCTCTCAGTGGTGCCATGGCAGTCAGCGGGCCGGGCAGCTTCAGCGAGACAGGGCCAAAAACAAACTACAATAAGTGAAACCACCGTAAATCAAGCTCTGCTGAATGTTGCCACAACGACCTTTACCCCCGAAAATCCCGTCGCTCCCGTAGGGGTGACCGATTGGAAGGCCGATGGATGAGATCGGCTCCCGTCTTGGCGGTCCACTCTTCGGTCCTCGGCGCTTGACGAAATGCGATCTAAGCACCCTGACCATGCTAAATGAACTCGTGGCCAATTAATCCGAGCCACAGCCACTATGATAGTTCGGTTTCAATTTTCTCCTTTACACAATTCAATCACAAATCTTTTTTTCTTTTTTTTCTTTTTTCAAGTTCACTCATCCGCATCTCATTTTAGGAGAAGAATCTGACAAGAGAGGAAAAAGAAATGTGACGGCGGCCACTCTCGCAAATAGTATCACGATGAATGGGCAACGTGTCGACGAAGACTCCCCCCTCTCCATCGCCTCCTCCATAGCCGGTATCCTCACCTTCGTCGTAGCCCTCATCGCCGCTGCGCTGGTCCGCGTCACCTACCTTCGCAACTCCGACGATGAGTACTTCCGCGTCAAGGCCTCCCTGTCATGGTACAAAACCGAGTCGACATGGTTGGCCGAGCTCGTGCGCGCCGTGGGCGATCGCATGGACGGTCCCGTGAACTACCAGCCAGAATATCAAATGTACGCCTTCGTCATGGACGACCTGCTCAAATTAGAGAAGCGCCTGCTGGAACTCGTCGAGGAGACGGAGGAGCGGGCTAACGAGGGGACGCGCAACCCCAGGGAGCGGTGGACCCTGGTTCCCCGGAGCTGGAAGTTTACGACCAGCGTGGCCATGGCGTGGCTTCCTGTGCGGGCCAAGGCGCTGGAGCTGGTGAGGCAGAGGGATGCGTTGACGGCAAGAGTGCAGTTTACGCAGATGAGCATGATATCATCGTGAGTTTACGGCTTTCTAGGAGAAAATAATCGCAGCTAACCTGCTAGACGTATTCGGGATCTCGAATCACGGACAAAATGGAGAGAATCGAAAACTGACGAGACACTGTACCGTCTCGAGAGCCAGATTGCCGAGCAGAGGGCCGAGATTAGATCCCTTGAAGATGTCGTTTTCAAGCTCGCCAATAAGCGGTCACGGAACAGTTCCGATGTACAGGCCATGGTCGAAGCCATGAAAGCTCGAAGGGCATCACAGTCACAACAGAGTCCTATTCACAAGACCCCGCCGCAGTCGACGCTTCATGAACGAAGACTGAGTACGGCTTCCCCCAAAAGATCCCGATCGAAATGAAGCTCCCATCCAATATTATGCTATATACCCTAATGCATCACCGGATATCATATCCCCCTTGCCATAGATAAGCCGCCGTGAAGACGAGACTGCCTACCGCAAGGGGGAGGTCCAGCTCGATGACGCTCCACAACCAGAGGCACGCCAACGTCGGTGCCTGCTTCATGACGGCGAGGTAACCGTAGGAGTTTGTAACGAATACCAGGCGACAGCCAGCGGCGACCGACATTGCGAAGAAGACACCCTGGCGGAGCGGCCGCTGGAATCGCGCCGGGAGGCCAGGTAAAAGAGTCGGGGAGGAGGGATGTGGGTGCAAGACGTAGAAGAAGAGAATGAGCACTGTTCAAGCCTGGTCAGCAATGTGTGCGGTGAAGGAAATCGAACGCCTTTGGTGGATTTTCTTTCCGCTGACTAGGTTGGAAGACGAACTCAGAAATGCCCAGGCGGTCCTGGAGACAATCTTGGCCCACTCAATCTCGATACCATACTGGTTCTGTACCATCACGTCTAGCGTGCCATGCATCATGGCTAAACTAACCGTCCAGAGTATGGTCTCCATGATGCGCTCCGCCCGAGGCGACAGCGGCTCGCCGTCGTCTTCATCATCGCTCTCCTGGGCAGGCTTGACTTTCGTCAACTTCTGCTCGGCCTGCTCAAATAGCTTTCTCTCTTCGGCCCATTTCAAGAGGGTCTCGTCCGTGGGACCGGATCGGTCGGGCTGCCTGAGCTTAATTTCAGGGGTTTTGTCTTTTTGTTTCCGTCGCATTGTTGCGTGCTCGAGGCTTTTCAAGACTGCTGCGGACTCTTCTGGGCAGCGTTGGCGGACTTAGAAGGTTAAGAGTGCGTAAGAGGGCCGCAGATCGTGGAGCCGAGAAAGGATCGTGAATGACACAAGCTGATTCGAAGGATCTCTGGAGGCAGATAGATTGATCGAATTCACCTTGTGCTTCTCCGACGCAGAGAAGCTCCAAAAACGAGCTGCGAATAGTCTGCAAGGCCCAACAAATTGCGGCGCCTTAATGACGTCGGTACAATTTTAACCAATCACGATCTGCCATTTCCGTCCAACCTCTCTGAAGGCCCGCCGTTCCCGGGGCTGAAGGGGAAAAAAAAGGGGACTTCCCAATAGGCCTACCCACGACCACAATTTAAACTAGGCGCATCTCGTTCCCCGGACTTTCCTCGCTTGTGTGGTCGACCCCATCCAATTTAGCGGCGAGCAGGGGCTGGCTAGGCCCGCGAAAGGGAAAGGTGGCATTTTATGAACGTGTGAACACCAAGGCCCCGAGCTCGACTTTCCTCTCTCCACCACTCGATCGTTCATCTTACGAATGCGGTTGGAACCTGGTTTCATCCGTCACCCCAATCTTTTGCTACGTTCTACTCGAGTACGGCTCTGGTGCCGAAGGTGTAGCTCTCGAGCTTCCCATTGTGCCGCCGCCGCATTCGCGCCCGGCCCTTCACGGCGGCATCGGGGCCAGAGAGAGTACCGACGTCGCATGTCCCGACGCCTGCGAGAAACTTGAACCACGAGCGAACAACCCTCTGCAACGGAAAGAAGAGGGGCGATAGGAGAGGGAACAATATGGATACTCTGATATATCTGGCGGCAGGCCTGGTGCTCATACCGGCGTTGTACACTTACACGGCCTCTATGGTGCAGATGCGCTTCCCGCGCCTCACGAACAAGCGGATATGCCTGCTGATTGCCCACCCGGACGACGAGGCCATGTTCTTTGCGCCGACGCTGTTGAACCTGACGAGGCCAGAGACGGGGAACCATGTCAAGATATTGTGTCTCAGTACTGGTAGGTGACCCTTCGGAACAAAAAAAAAAAAGTCAAGGGTCAATTTCGCAGGGGAACCTGCTGAGACAGGCCCTCAGGACCGAGAATTTTCTGACGGAATATTCCAGGTAACGCGGATGGCCTAGGCGAAACTCGCAAGAAGGAACTCGTCAAGAGCGCTACCTGCCTCGGCGTACGACCGGATGACGTCTGGGTTGAAAACCGCCCGCAGTATGACCTTGCCTCGTCCACTCCCTCCTTGCGGAGCTAACATGTTCGCTGCAGAGACTTCCCCGATTCCATGACCCAGGCATGGGACCCTTCTAAAGTCTCGTCTCTCCTCTTCGCCGCCTTCGCCCCCCATCTCCGCGGCAAGCAATCCGCAAAGCAGCTGCAACAAGCCCCTACCGCCGCCATCGATGTCATCATCACTTTCGACAGCCAAGGCGTCTCCTCGCACCCGAACCACATCTCGCTCCACAGCGGGGCGCGCGAATTCCTAGCAGACCTAATGAAAGGTCGTCCCGGGTGGGCCAACCCCGTGGACTTGTACGTCCTCTCGTCCGTCTCGATAGTCCGGAAATACATGTGGATCCTCGACATCGTGCCGACCCTGGCCTTGTGGACCACACGAACAGACTTCAAGGGCAAAGCGAAGAAGAACCCCGAGGCGTTGGTGTTTATGAATCAGATTGTGGGTGGCGAGCTGAGCGCCGCATGGGGGGCCATGACGAACGCGCATCGGAGCCAGATGGTGTGGTTTCGCTATGGGTGGATTGCCTTTAGTCGATACATGGTTATGAACGATTTGAAAAGGGAGAAAGTTAGGGCGAAGTCGTGATTTTGTGGTAGGACGTGGGAAAATGCAGCTTATGAAAAGAAGTGTACGGCGTTTTGGGTGCATACGAGCTTGCTTTAGAGCTTTGGAAATACAACCTAGAACAGGTAGCCGTATTATACTAGAATTAAATGATTGGCAATATGCAGGGGATGTGATGAATTTACGGGACCAACAGATGCTGTGAACAGCGGCAGCTTCCATCCGTACATAGGGATCTTCCAAAACATCATACATAACCATATATTCTTTGCGTGCACCAATGTCTGCCATGGAACGCCAAAAAATGCACCGTCTATAGTCCATGGTCTATGAAGGTACTTCCCACACCGTATCGACATCCGAGCCGTCATGTCCCAAGCCCCAATGTCCACGGCCCTCCTCGTCCCACCAGACATACACCTGTGTTCCTCTCACAGACCACGCCCTCGGCGCCCCAAACGTCGCAACAGCACCCTTGGGCAGCGGCCTTCGTACTTTGACGTCGCGCGAGTGCCGCACCTTCCGCATGTCGGTACTCCACCGTTGCCGGCCCTCTTTGTCAGTGTGGGGGACGCATCTCGCCGTTCTCGCCTCGGGTGCCGTCACCGCCTTGACGACGTAGCAGGCCGGCTTCTCGGGATTGTAAATAATGTCGACGATGTCGGTGGAGGTTGTGTACCGGATCCACTCGGGTATGAGCTCCCAAAGATCAGCGACAAAGTTGGGAACAATGACGCCGATGATGCGGACGTAAGGGTCCGTCTCCGGGAGGTGGCCTTCACGGCGAGCTTTCAGCCCTGCCTGCTCGAGCCAGTGGCAGCAGACGTCCTGGAGGCGGAACAGCGCGTGCTCCATCTCCTTTTCGTTTTAAGCTTTCGCGAGGTTGGGTTTTGTCGACACCACCGACAAAGGCCATAATGTCTTTCATTGATGCCCCGCTCGTGGCAGCGGACGAGCCGGTCGAAAAGTCGCTTCGACTTGAAAATCATCTTCCAAGCCGCGTCTAGAGAACTTAAGGAGCCTATCTGGATGAGAGCCTTGCTGATGGTGACCAGGTCGTTCAGAGACGGCTGGTACTTGTTCCTGTCTCGCATCAGCATGTCAAATAGGACAGGTGCTTCCTTGGGAGACTTGATTTTCCTGACGGTTCCCATGATCTGCCGCCTTGTCAACGCCGGCTTCAAACCGTGAACGCCGGACCAGCCAAACCACTCGGACCAAACGGCAGACGGGATACCAATCCTGAAATGGTCCGACAGAAAGACGACGAGACGAAGCGCCATGTCGAGATCGCCTTGCGCGTCAAGCGCCCGCATGACGGCCAAGAGTAGCCGTTCCGTCGGCCAGATGGGCGAATCTGGCATGACACCCTTCCCGGTCCCTATAACTTAAATCATCGCCTACCCAGTGTCTCTGTCGATAGCTACGTGAACACCATAGAAGGTAGCCAGAATCATTCGAAATCTATGACTTGATCCTCAGCGGACGCTGGCGACCAGATGGTTGCAAATCAGTTCCTCCGTCGGTAGGACGCTTTCCCACTGAGACACTGCGGAGAGCCCATTGAGCATGCGGCGTTTCACAAGACGGATGTGCAAATCCGCAGATTCTTCCTGGGGATTCTTCCGGGAATATATCGCCGAACCGACGACAAGTTTGGTTCGGAGTATATTCAGTTTCCGGAGCTGCTCATTGGGAATAGCGACGGAGCTGAGCCCGGAGCCCCTCCGATGCAGGTTAAGAGGCCGTAGGCGAACCTTTGCAAGGCCGTGCTGGTAGTAGAGTGGATCCGTCAAGAATCGTGTCTTGATGAACTCATGGCGGATATTCGGGTCGCTAAGAAAAGTCATCGTGTCTTCCTTGACGCCGACGACTCGGCCATGTTCGGGTAGCAGACGCAAATTTGGTGCGCATAACTGGGTTGCGTGGCGGCTCCTGCAAGCCTAAACAGGCCAGGAAGACTGCCGGTAGAGTAGGAATGGCCCACCGGATTCGCTTCTGGACATGGAACACATCCAAGAAGATGGACGAATAGACGGACCGAACCCAAATCTGTCGACAAGGCCATAGGCAAAGGCATGCCCCAGCATAGGCGGCGAAATAAATAGACCGCCCGAGGGTCGACGCTGTTATGGACAAGAACAGGGTCTAGGTTTCGGGCCATCTCAGCGAACACCAGAGGTGGCAGCACTACTAGCTCGTCCCTGAACAGGTCTTCCCCTCGGCGCATCCGACCTATCAACCAGTACGCATCCTTATATTTTTGGTATTGTATGCTTTCGAACAGCCACCTAACGCTGACGCAGTACCATGGCTTGGCCCTGCCGCCAAGGGCCCAAGGTGCGTGGTGGGATCCCCATTTTTCCTGCTGCTTGTAGAATCGAGAGCTGGCTCGGTTCGGTGTCTATCTGGTGGGAAGTAGGCCCTAAGGCAGCCTCAAGATCCTCATCGCCACATTCACCAGAGACGCCAATATCGAGCCGTTCAACTTTCAGTGACCCGTATTCATCATCGATTTCAGGATTCGCGACTTCTCGACGAGGCTCGGACGTGTCGCCGGCAGCTTTGAAGGAGAACGCCTGGGAAGGTTCGTGGCTTTCGGCGTGGCGCGGCCAGGAGTGAACGGCACATCGAATCCTAACTCTCTAAACTCGCTGGCAAGTGCCATTTGGAGGAATGTGAAGGCAGATGCGACTTCTAAAAGAGGATAGAGGTTGGAAGGGCTGAAAGGGCGGAAAGGGCGGAAAAGGCGGAAAACATGGCGTTTCCGCTCAATTGGCTGGGAATGCCGAATCCCCAAGGCCCAAAACGCGGTTGATGCTGCTGCTGCTTCTGCAGAGAAAAGTGTCCAGGAGCGAGGTGACCGCATCTCGTCACGTGGTTCACAGTAAAGCTCATGAACACACACCGTGAAACCCCCATAACTGCTGTGAAAAGGACAGTGCGAAATTCAGCTTGAGGTTTTGCCGACTGCAACTCATGAATGCACGAAGGGTTCCACCCAAGCACTTTTGTCGTCTATCTCGACCACGAGCGCTCGATATCAACAGCCTCCCTTGTGAGACTGGTCACCGTTTTCAAAATGGCTGATGCAGGAGAAGAGCCGTCGCACGTTTCCGAGCCCCTCGATCTTGTCCGCCTTTTGCTGGATGAGGTGGTCTTTGTCAAGCTACGCGGAGACCGAGAGCTCAAGGGCAAGCTACATGTGAGTGGCTAGGTAATTCCTTGGAATGCGCCAGCCTAACGAGATTTAGGGCTACGACAGCCACTGCAACTTAGTATTGGGGGACGTTGAGGAGACTATCTACGTTGTCGAGGACGAGGAAGACACCGACGGTGACTTGAAGGTAGGCAAGCTGGGTGTGCCCGACTCACCAGTGGCTATTCTGACGACTTTCCAGACCATCACTCGCAAGTCAGAAATGCTCTTTGTAAGAGGTAAGTGTGTGCGCGTCTCTGCTAGCTGGACACATCTGATCTTTTCCAGGGGACAGCGTAGTGCTCATCTCACCACAAGTGCCAACATGATGAGGTTGGTTCAGCACGATGGATTCGGCTGAGGATGTACCGCTGGACAAAAGGAGACCTATGGATGGGACAAGCGGCTAGGCAAGGTAGAGGAGTGGACTGGCTGGCAGTGGCTAGTCCTGATTAGATTTGCTTGACTTCGTTGCCTTGTCTCAGGCTAGCATGGCTCAGTCGTACATATCGGCTTCGACTACGACTGGAAAGCATGAATATTGAAAAATTCTGAATATTAGCCCTTTCCGTGTATATTCAGCTAGTTTTCGCTTGATCTAACAAGTGGTGAATATGATGTTGAGCAGCGTTGAGGGGTTGGGGAGAATTAGGCTCCAGCCCTTGCTTCGTGCTCAGCCTCTTGCGCCCACAAAACGTCGCCCCTGCTGCCCCGCCAAATCTCATAGAGAGTCTTCTCGTATTCCCCTCACCATCTCTGCGACAAGAGACCAAAATGTCTTCCCCTACAAAAAGTCCACCGGAATATAAATTCACCTACCATAAGTCACTAGAACCCTTCAACAAGACAATGCGACAATGGCTCGTTGACAACAACAAGCACTGGGACGGCCTCGCAACCGGCGCCTTAGTCTTCAACCCGCAGAACAAGATACTGCTCGTACAACGGGCCGCCACCGACAGCATGCCAAACAAGTGGGAGATTCCCGGCGGCGCGGCCGACGAGGAGGACCCATCGCTACTCCACGCGTGCGCGAGAGAGCTCTGGGAGGAGGCCGGATTGGTGGCGACGCGGTTAAGGAGAATCCATCAGGCGGCGACACCCAGGGCGTGTTCACGAACCGGACGGGAACGAGGTTCTTCTGCAGGTTTTCGTTTGAGGTCGAGGTTGAGGACTGGAATTGTGTTAAACTGGATCCGGAGGAACACCAGGATTTTCTTTGGGTAACGGAAGCCGAGGCCATGGCGGGCCGGGTTGGCCATAAGGACATAGTCATCACGTTTCGGCAGATGCGGGACTTAATTCTAGAAGGCTTTCGGTTGAGACGGGAGAATGAGCCATAAGCTGGCCTATTGACGGCGGACCAGAGGTATGCCCATGGTAGAGCCTAGTTTGGCGTCCTAAGCTTTCCACTAGCAACACAACACGAACACCGTTCCTTCCCAGGGTTTCTCGGCGCATGTTCCTGACGCCACAATGGTCAATTTGTAGTCAGATGGTATGCAACGAAAGCGGAACTGCGAGGAGGTGGGCATTGTAGAGGTCATGGTGCTCCTGTCCGAGGACCGTCGCGCCCCTCTTATCCGTGACGTGAAGTGCAAACCTGTCAAACAATGCCTGTTCAATTCCCAATTGACCAAAAGATTGACAAGTCCAGACAAGAGTTAGTAGGGCGGTTGGGTAGTTATGTCGAGGTGTCAGATATGGGTCTGGCGCTCATCTGCTTGGGCCGCCTTTGCCCACCCCGAGTTGATGCCTCAGGCGAGCTGTTGGCGAGTAGTTGGTGACGAGTACAAGAGCACTTGAGCTCTACCACCCCACTAAAAAAAAATATCTTGCGATCGCTTTCGACTTGGTTTTCATCTAAGCTATTTCGATTGCTTCGGCAATACTGCGGAATATAATCGGGAGAACGAACACGTGAGCCTCAGGAGCTAGTTTAGCTTACCAAGCAGTGGCGAAAGATCCCGATCCGATCTGCCAGGAGCGGGAGCAACGATTTTTTAAGTTTTGTAGCTTATTTTGGGTTCCAACTTCTCACATGGTACAGAGGTAGGTGCTCACAGACAACATTAAATCAAATGTGGGAAGGAATCTAAAACAGAAACGCATCAGATGGGAGCCAAGTCGGTCCCGCGATCGCCCCAGGTGGAGCCACAGGTGCCATTTTGGTGGGATGTGGCTAGTTATGTGGCACGGGGCCAATCGCAGCCACCGAATAACCTCCCGTGAGCGCACCATCTCGTCACCGGCTGCAAACAACTCATATCGAGGGTAGTTCCATTCGTGCGTCAGTTGGATTCAATCCGCCCGTCCTCTCATGATATCCCTCCCTCTGTGGCTTCAATCAAGGCGGTCAGCAAAGAAAAGCCACCAAATTTCAACCAGGAACATCCTAGCCTTCTTCCGACGAACCGAACAACCGAGAGAAAAATCCCAGTTGGAAAGCAGGTAAAACTTGGACACACACCAATTCTTCCTGCAAAATCCAAGGCAGATGAGAGCTCGTGTAGCAGGTCGCTCGGCTCCGCGCCGCCGAAACTATTTGTACGAAGGTACTTGCCAGCTATCAAGTCAGCTGCGGGGCAGGATACGCGCAGGGGCGGAACAACATCACCACGGTTTAGCAGGGTGGTCTGCGCGCCTGCCAATGATGAAATCATATTCTTGGAGACTCCTTTGGCTCCCGCACTCCTCGTGCCCAAGCAACAACTATTGAGCGGGCAGTCTGAAATCTAGCTAGTGGCTAATAACAGTATCCCCTCTCACGACGGGATTTCCCTGTTATTTCCCACCGTTTCTCTCCTTTCTAATACCTTGATTCTCCTTTGCGCCGGTGAGCTTTTGCTTCCTCGCAGATTTGTGTCATTTTTACGGTTTCTGCTGGCGAGAAGAGCCCCACCAAATCCCTGCGGGTAATTACTTACCACAAGTGTTAGAATCCGTCTTGGCTTGTGGCTTCCCGTCTGTGCTTACCAGGCTGGAACCGCCACATTTGCGTCATCGATGAATACAGACCCCGCGCGCCCGAGTCGTCCGGTGCTCCAGCAAGAATAATTTACCACCTCGACGTCTTCCATTCCCGAATCCAGCCTTTCTAGCTCGACCTTAGACAGTGGTCGGCTCTTGGTCTCTTAGCCTACACAGTACGAATACAGCGGACGGTTCACTAAACGGACTGACTCTTGCGCAATCGCTTCGCCTAAAACAACTCGAGGCATCTTAGTCCGGACTTGCGCGTCGCATCTGCGGCGCTTGAGCGGTCCTCCCCCAGTCCCTAACTTCGTGTTCCAACGTTACTCAACCTTGACCTTTCTGAACGCGGCTGGCCGACAGCCCTTGCCTAGAGGGCACGAGTCGTGTCCAACCGGGACAACACGCTCCAAGAGGTATGGATAAGAAAACAATCTCCTTGACTCTTAACCCCCGTATCCACCATCTTTAGAGTTTAGTGATCTCCCCACACAACCCATTCATGGACAGCCCCATCTGGATTTAACAGCTTTTGTCCCTGGCCTCGTGAGCCGCTTTATCTTTAATCACCATACCCCTACAACTCGTTCATACTTCTAAGCCTTGCGCCTGTTTGGTCACCTCCCTGCCCGACGACGTGCTACTTTCCTGACCTTGTGCTATGGATACTTTCATGTCATCCTGCCAGCCCTCTCTCTACCAGGGTCAGGGCGTGTAGATGCTGGCGGCCACAGCACGCTGCCCGTGAGCCTCGTGACAGGTCACCACCTGTCAGCTGCCATGAGGCACTACTGAGGCTATCAGTTTTGCTCTCTTCTTCTATTTTGCTTCCTGCTTGCAACCCCGCTTTAATCCTTAATTCATGGGCCTTCCACGACTATTCTCCGTTTCCTAACCGGCTCCATCATGTCAGTCCAGGAAGCGCGATCACGTCCATGTGCTGGACGTGACTGGGTAACCTCTTCGAGAGACCGCAACATCTACTTCCGGCCGCGGAGTCTCCTTGACGACCAAACTTCACAGCTAGGACGCTTTCCTACGCCTTTGATTCGTACTCGGCGACGTCGTCCGCAGACGATTCACATCACAGCCTACCCGGCCGGCTACATTCCGCTCGACACCGCAGAATCACAACACGCCGCACCACGAAAGAAGGGAAAACGTGGGGGGAGACGGGAAAGCCGACTCGAACAGGTGCTGGAGCAACGGGGTCAAGAGGGGAGAGAAGAGGCTGGTAGGGACGCTAGGGAGCCGATTCCGGAAGAGCGAACAGACCGAAACCCTGCTTCCGTCGTCCAGCAGCACCCAACAAAGTCATCAATCGTCGCACTCTTTGTGCGGAAGCTCACGACTTACTGGGTTGACGACGCAATAGATGCGTGGCAGATGGCGCGCCCTGCATCCATGGTCGCACTGCGGCCGCCCCTGGTAAATCTTGAAGAAAGGCCGCCGAGTAGTTTGTCATTAGCTCGGCCACTGAAGAACACAGTGTCTTCGATGGTGTCTGAAGTGCAAAAGCCCGTCGCATCCGGCAGTGGTGTTTCCTGCTCCATCGTTTTGGCCGAGCCTAATGTTTTCCTGTCGGGTTTCGACCATGACGGCCAAGGGCGACAAAACCACCCCGGGAGTACTGCCCTTTTGAGGGGAAAGCTGAGCCTCAACGTCACGAAAAACGTCAAGATCAAGTCGGTGCAGCTCACGCTAGTGGGCAAAGCCAGGACGGAGTGGCCTGAGGGTATTCCCCCTTTGCGGCTACACGAATTTGAAGAAGACATTCTCAGGACCCAAGTCCTCACCTTCTTCAACGCTACGAACGATGGGTTGGAGACGGACTACGGAAATCAATGCTCATATTCGCTGAGAAGCGGCGACGCATCTGCAAACAGCTCCAGTACTAACCTGTCGATCCGCTCTGCAAGTACCTTCCCAGCCACATCACCTCTCAGCTTGCCCACCAGCAGGAGCCCGACGCCAAGGGAATTAAGACGACTTTCTCTCAAAAATACGCACTCGCGAAGCTTCGGCAAGAATGAATCTCCGCTAGGAGCCGCCGCGGCCACAGCCAAAGGTTACAGAGTCTTTTACCCGGGTGCTTACGAATACTCGTTCGAGCTGCCCATCGACCACCACCAGCTGGAATCTGCAAAGCTCCAGTACGGATACGTGAAGTGGGAGCTCCAGGCCATGATCGAGAGAGCAGGTGCTTTCAAGCCGAATCTGCATGGGACAAGGGAAGTATCCATTGTTCGGGTGCCCGACCAAATGTCGCTCGAAACGACGGAGCCCATTTCCATAAGCCGTCAATGGGAGGATCAACTTCACTATGACATCATCATCTCTGGAAAATCATTTCCCATTGGATCCAGGATCCCCATCGCCTTCAAGTTGTCGCCTCTTGCGAAAGTCCACCTGCACAAGCTCAAAGTCTACGTGACAGAGTCGATTGAGTACTGGACCAACGATCGCAGAGTAACGCGGAAGGACCCTGGCAGGAAAATCTGCCTGCTAGAGAAGACGGCTGGGCGACCGCTTGATGCCATCTGGTCGTCGTCCCAGCTGCGCTTCACAAGTGGCGGGGAGCTCACGCCTCACCAGCGCCGCGAGGCTCGGGAATCGGCGGCATTCAGGAGATCGCTGGAGGCGGCGAGGCAAGGCGTGCTCCCTCAGCCTTTGCCTGATGTGACGGAAAACCTGTTGGGCGATCTCGACCTGGGGCTGGAGAGCTACTGGGGATCGACCGAGATCGAGGCAAACGTGCAGCTGCCCACGTGCGAGATGATGGCCAAGAACAAGAATCTTCGACTGCATCCAGACTGCAGCTGGAAGAATGTCAATGTGCACCACTGGATCAAGGTAAGTACCGCACCAACCGCTCTGTCGCTGTTGGGCTGTTCGAGGCTAACGCTGCGCAGATTGTTTTGCGCCTGTCTCGCGCTGATGGTGACGATCCAACCGGCACGCGCCGCAGGCACTTTGAAATCAGCATTGACTCGCCCTTCACCATCCTCGACTGCCGTGCCACCCAGGCCAACACCAGCCTGCCCGAGTACACGGGCTTCGACCGACCGCACGAGTACAGCCAGACGGCTTGTGGCTGCCCCGATTCCGCCACCGTCATGTTCCACAATGGCTCGGCCGGAAATCGCCCTGCTCATTTGTACCAGCTCCCGTCCGAGATGTACCTGCCTGCGGCGCCCGAAGCGGCGTACTTGGGCGCGACGGGCGATCTGAGCCGGCCGGCCGCCGACGGCCTGGGCATCTCGCAAGCCCGCCCCATGCACCTTCTTCGCGCACCGTCTTACAACCCACCAGCCTTTGACGCGGACCACCCACCACCGCCTGTCGAGGTGACGCAACCTGGGGATTCCGGCATGCATGTGCTTATGACGCCGCCTCCGCAGTACGATGTTATCATTGGCACGCCCAGCGTGGACGGTCTCGCTGATTACTTTTCGCGCCTCGCCGACTACGGCTTTGATCCGCCCGAGGAGGACTCGGACAGCGACGAAGGCTCGATGCGGCTGACGGAGCGGAGCGGTCGCGTCAACATTGCGAATCCCCGGACGCCTGGCGGCAGGACGGTGGCCAGTCGAAGTCTGGAAATTTCGAGACGGGCATTTAACCTGTCTTTGGATGGCGTTGCGAACGGCACGTCTGCGGCTTGAGCCTTTCTTGTCCCTTCATTTTTGTGAGATGTGGCTACTACGACATGTGGGACAGGGACATGATCGGAGACGCAGGCCCCTCGGTCCGGAGTTTTAAGGATAGACCTGGTTTGCATTGGGCGGTCGAATAGGGCCAGGGTGACGGCACAGTGTGGCGTTTGGTGGCTTTTTTTTTGGGTTTGTCTTGCTCTGGTACTCTGTACATTTTGTCCTATCAAATTGCATATACCTGTGACTTGACGTTACGGATCGTTGATGCCTCTTAAGGATGAATAGTATCTAGGTGCCCTCTGTGCTTCTCGCATCTCATTTACACTAAAATTACCGCACGGTTGAAACTACACCAGGACAAAGCCCAAATTCCCGAAACTCTTTCTCTAATCTCGCTACGACGCAATCATATCGAAGTTCTCCGTGTCCAAAGAGACTTGGCACCTGTCCTACATCCGGCTTCAGGTGCATTCCATTGAGTTGGTCTTTTTCCCTCCGTTCGCAGGTGACGGGCAGAACTGGTTCGGTACTGCGATCATCCGAAGCAGCGCCCCTCTAAAGAGGGGATAAACGTCACCTGTTGAGAGAAGCTCGCCAAACTGTCTGCCGATTCGTATTGGCCGCCCCTCACCTTCATGGATAGCATGCTTCCAGCCGCTGCCAGCTCAACGAACTGAGCAAACACTAGAAGTGTCGGAGACAGCCAATTGGACGGACATCATGTGCCAGCAGGTTTTACGCTCTTCCAAAAGGCATGAAATAGATATATGCAGCGAATGTGGAGCCGGGACTGACGCATTGGGAAAGAAGCTACTAGGGATGGGCCTTACGAGTGTTTCTGTACTGAATTCCGTTTGAAGGAAACGTGGAGCCTAGACGCTTTTGCAGCAGCTTTTGGACATCTGTATCTTGCCGCCGACATGCTGGGTGGCCGAAATCACGCAAGCGGTGAACAGATCTAGAGCCCTTCCACAAAGACTTTGGCCGGATGCCCCCTTGATCTGACAACCGATGGCCGCTGGTGTCGAAATTTGGCCCTTCTGATATAATCCTCTCCACCCCCTCCAGCGAGCAAGATAATTTTTGTTCCAACTTCCAAGCTCAAGGTTCTTCCCCCGCCACTCGCACAGGGTACTCAACTTATCTCTAGTTCATGCCACCTATTGCAACTTGAACCACTACTTCCTTGTTCCTTCCTAACAAGATGTTCCCCAACACGAACTACGGTGATGCCGGCAAACGCAAGGCCCCGTTCGCCGGAGGCTGCCCCCCTAAGCGTGAGCTTTCACTCCTGCCCAGATCAACTAATAGAGGCTAACACATGTGCGTGTAGGTGGAAAGGTCGGTTCTGATGAGGACTCGAAGCATTCCGACCTTTTCATGGCCGCGGCTGGAAGCCACTCCAAGACTACTACCGGGACTACCGCTGGGTCTGCCACCAGGTCTGCCACCGGGACTGCCACCGGGACTGCCACCGGGACTGCCACCAAGATTCCGATTGACGTACTGCTTGCCGCCGCCGAAGCTGTCGATACGACCGCCAGCGGCGACGACGCCACGTCACGTCGGTTTGCCCCGTTTTCGGTTACGTTGAAGAAAGAAGGTAGTGCTAACGTGTGCGCAGTGTACAGTAACGGGTCGGCGCCCGATAGTAGCTCCGTCGACTCCGACACGACGTCCCATGCCGATGACGAGGAAATGATCCCAGGCGATCCAGGGAGTCCCCAAGCCAACAAATCTTTGATATTGTTGTTTGGAATGCTCTTCCCAAACCTCGAGTCGGTATTCAAGGAGGACGGCGGTCGACTCCTGGTCTCCAACTTCAACGCTGAGCATTTGGTAGCCGCGATTCGTCGGGACTGCGGCGCTCTGCTTACCGCTGCCACGACTATCGAGGCTGTGACTGGCGGGGCGGGAAGGTCAGGGCTCCGGGTCTGCAAGTATCAGCTTGTGTCCGCTCTTATGAAAACCCGCAGATTTGCCAAAACGGAGTTCTTCGAGATGCTAAAGGAACAGCGTGGTTTCGACTACGAGGGCAACGAGAAGAAATATGGGCGTTTCCGTCTCTGTTGAGGCACAAAGGGCGCAATGGTCATGTAGTGTTATGTAAAAGACTAGACAAAACTAGGTAGCTGACGACTGAATACATTGATGAGGGCAATATCCTGGTTTGCACTTAAGCCGCGCAAGGCCTAAGATGTGAGCAGCTATCTATCAAGCCTTCGAATTAGCGTCTCTAGAGATTGGCCGCTCGGCCGTAGCAGCCTTGCGGCTTCGGAGCCGCGTTGCATTGGCGTGCGTGCCCCCGAACCCGGCAGTCAGCGGACAGATGTGTGCGTCATGGCGCCTGAGTGGTGACAGGCGATCGCCATGTTTTTCCGGGGGTTCGGTTCTCAATGTTCCAACCCAGTTGCTAGGGTCGGTCCTATCAGAACACCGCTAATGATTCGCGGTCTTGCGATAGCGATCGACATTGGGAAGTCTCAATTGGCAAACAAGACGCGAGCCTTCTTCTTCGCCTCCCCACGCGTCCGGTTCCCCACTTTAGGCAAACGATGGGCGGACGGGATCGGGGCAATACTTCTCCAACCTTGAGCACTTTGGACCGACCGTCCTCAACGAAAGGCTGTTCCCGTTATGGAGTATCACCCACGACATTTAGCTCTTCCCCTCATTGCTGGACTTAAAGGGTTTTCTTCACATCTAGAGAGCGTCGGAGTGGTCCTTGTATTCCTAGACACTCGACGGCCGCGGACGAGACGAAGGGAATTGACGAACAGCTTCTGGAGAATAAGGGTGCTAGTCTGCTGAGCCGACACTTGCCGTCAGCTGCCCCGGTTTCTGGCCTGTAGAGAGTCAGAGACCGCGGCTGTCGGGGACTAGGCTGCCCCACTTCGCCAAAAGAGGGTCGCGTGCAAACTGATGCAGCCCCTGAAAGCTTGTGTCAGAGTCCAGAGGGGGTGAGGGGCAGCCGTGGCGTTTCGTTTCAGCACGGAGATGCAGCCAACCAAAACGCTAACTCGTCGCCCTTACCTCCCGAAGTTTCGTTCGACTTCGGCCAACACTTTTCGAGATCTGATGTTGTCCAAGAGAATGGCACGACTCCGACGCACTTGATTCGGTGACTGGCCGCAGGGATGGGTTGTTTGCTATGGGAGGTAGACACTAATCTTTTTGTCGATATTCGTATGGCGAGCATTCGTCCATATGTTTTCGCTTGTAAACCCCGCCGAAGAAGAGCAAACGGGCCAACAATCCCTCGTCCGCATTGAAGCATTGCCGTGGAGCAAATTGGCTGGAAAGCACAGGAGGTTGCCGCCTCGCTGTCCCGTGCCGGACCCACCGCCACCTTCAAAATCGCCATTCGATCGGCCACAACGAACCGAACCAAATCTACTGCATGCCGGTTGGGTGCTGGTGCAAAGCAGGGGGCTGAAAGGGGCGAAACCATGCGTAACATGCTGCGTTATTCGCCAGCAAAGTTCACATGCTGACAGACTTTTGCAATCCGGTCAGAGAGACCCTCAACACGGAGAAGCACAAGCGCTCAGGAGCTGCAGAAAGCTGTTTCAACAGCCCAGAGTCCGGCGCCTCCTGCCCAGCACGTTCGTTAGTCGCTGCCTTGGACGTCTCTTCGCAGCTGAAGAAGCAACAAGCTTTTATGTTTTTTTCCCATTCAGGCTGTCGTCAAGATACCCCCTTCGTCTCTACGTCATATGGAGAATTAAAAGATGTTGTGTTCCCACTCTAGTCCGTCCTTTGTGATTCTCCGCCATTGCTTTTGCCTCATCGACTGGGCCACAGGTTTCACGGAGGACAGGATAAACAGAGTCTAGGGCCTCGAAGATCCTAGCGTGCTTGCATCGCGAG
>Ga0247774_1000205_pt1 | contig 28164 bp, 19 predicted proteins | sample UWRJL001104B6_FD_179933 | JGI IMG/M metagenome (GOLD analysis project Ga0247774, IMG submission 179933) | Plant litter microbial communities from Arlington Agricultural Research Station in Wisconsin, United States - UWRJ-L001-104B-6 | ecosystem: Environmental > Terrestrial > Plant litter >...
TGAATGATGTAACGATACAACAGCTGTCTCTATGATTGACTCAGTGAAATTATAATAACTGTGCAGATACAGTTTACCTCTAGTTAGACGAGAAGACCCTATGCAGCTTTACTGTTACTAATTATTGAGTGTGATTAAGGTAAATATTAGTATATAAGGTAATCGATTAGATGAAAATGAAATACCTTTATGACTCTATCACATTATATTACCTTTTAAGGAGCAGTTGCTAGGAGACAGTTTATGCGGGGCACAGACCCCACAAAGAGTAAATGGGTGTGTCTAAAATAGAATTTATTTTTATAAAAAAAAAGATTTTTGTTTGCAATTTGATAATCATGTTTAATATTAAAGGTATTACAATATGTTGTGTATCAATATACATAACTGAATGAATATTTGTTTATTAAGGTAAGGTTTAATATAGAGAAATTATGTGTGGTTATAAAAAATAATATGAGTTATTAACTCTAATGTTTTTTTTAGTTATTATTGTATTGATAATAATAGTGTATAACACTTACAAAGTTTAATGGCTTAATCTTGCTTTACTGTTTGATTGTCAACAAATCTTACAGTCGCGTAAGCGGGGCATATGATCACAAGATTTAATAAGGAATAATCTTGGATTATTGGAAAAGCTACGCTAGGGATGTTTGTCCTTCAATGTTTTATTAAAAATTTAATAAAAATATTGATAATAAATTGGGTTAATTTCAAAAATTACTTAGATTTATAAGTAGATTTGAAGCGAAATTTATTTAAGCATAATTTTATAAATAAAATCGTTCAACGACTAAAAGGTGAGTAATGCTAACAATAATCCTTTAAAAAAACCCAACTTTTTTCAATTATATATATAATAAAAAATACAAGATAAAGAAAAAAAATCTAAATATGAAAAATAAGAATTTATATATTTTTAATAAGTCTATTAATAATAATTTAAAATTAATTCCATTGAAAACTCGGAATTATGTAGGTGAGGTAAAATATCTTCCTCCTGTTTCAAAGGAATGAAATAATACTATTTATGCTTTTAATAAACATAATGTTATGAATTTACCGGTTAATGATAATAATATTCAAAATTTAATACAATCTTATTTTAATCTTCGTTTCGTACCTCAGTTTATTAATAAAAAATATAAACCTCGTTCAGTAAGACGTAAATCTATTAATAAAATCTATGTTAGCGATACAGAAATTAAACATACTAATTCTAAAGCTATTTTAACTATATATACTTTTAATCGGGAAAAAATTGCTTTATTAAATAAAGTAAACGATTTAAAAATAAGACTTTTAAGAAAAATTCGAATCTTAATTTTAAAAAAAAAACAAATTTTACAAGATAAAAATCAATCTTATCTAAAATTTCAAAGTTTAATTAAAAATGAAGTAAGAAAAGAATTAACAACATTAAGAAAATTTAAACTAAGATTAGATCTTAATAAATATAAATTTGAAGAAATCCTTTTATATAAATTAAGTAATATCTTAGGTGTATATTATAATAAAAAAGTAGAATTTAATTTAGTTAACCTGAAATCTATGATGTTTAATACTGATATCTTTACGAAAATATTAAATGAAAAGTTAAGAAAAAAAAAAATATCTGTTCTAAGACTTATGAAATTTTTCTTTAATAAAATCAAAATACCTAAAGTAGATAAAATATCAGTAAAAAAAGTAGCCAAAAAAGGTATAGATTTTAATTTATTAGAAAACCAGCACCTTGATCTTGGTTTAATATCAATACAAAAAAAAAGTTTTACAGCTTTTTTAAAAAAAATATATAACAATATTATATCAGGTACTAATCTTACTAAAGATTATGATAAAATATATAACATTATATTTAATTGTATAAAATATAAAAACATGGCAGGTGTAAGATTACAAGTAAAAGGTAGATTATCCAACCGTAATACCGCGAATAGAGCTGAAGCTAAAGTACAATGAAAAGGAAGTTTAAAGAATTTATATTCTTCATATAATGGATTATCTGCAGTTAAATTTAGAGGATATCTAAATTCGAATATAGATTATACAATGGTAGCTTCTAAACGTCGTGTTGGATCTTTTGCAGTAAAAGGTTGAATTAGTGGTAGATAAATAGTAGCAAAAATATATATAACTTGTAAAAAAGAAGAAATAGTCTGAACCATTTTGTAAAAAATGGAAATAAAAGGAGAGGATTACCTCTTTATGATAACAAATTGAACAGGCTAATTTGCGCAAGAGTGCACAAAATGAGTGCGCGGTTTGGCACCTCGATGTCGGCTTAACTTATCCTCATGGATGCAGAAACTATGAAGGGTGCGACTGTTCGTCGATTAAAAAGTTACATGAGCTGGGTTAAATACGTCGTGAGACAGTATGGTTTCTATCTTCTAGGGGAAGTTAGAATAAAATAAGGAATAATCTTGTACGAAAGGAACATGGGATACTACAGGTAGACTTAATTGTCTACCCGTTTTATTAACCTCTGGTTTACCTGTTGTTTATGTGTCGAATATTAAATTAGGGTATTGTAATAACAATACAACAGGATGTTACCTATCACTTAAGTAAATAAATAACATAGGCACGGCAGGAAGGCTAAGTTAGTCAAAGATAAGTGCTGAATGCATATAGGTACGAAGCTTACTTTAATATATATCTTAAATATACGTAATAGAATATTACAAATATAACAATATTGTATCAATAGAGTTATAATGATAGGCTTTATCTGGAAGGGTCGACAGATCTTTAGGAATTAAGTACTAATTTTATAAATAACTAATATATTCTTATATCTTACAAGTTAAATTGTAAACGAATAAAGTGAGTTCGGTTAGTATAGGAGTTATTACAATTGTTTTGTAATCAATAAACACAAGTGCAATTCTTGTACCGAGCTATCTAGCTTTATTGTTAAATTTAAGGATTAGTAGTCAAGCGGTATGACATAGCTTTTTCGTGGCTGGGATCACGGGTTCGAATCCTGTCTAGTCTAAAAAGAGGCTATAACTCAATGGTAGAGAGTACTGCTCATAACAGTCTCGTTAAGTGTTCGAATCACTTTGGCCTTAACGCGGATTGGTGTAATAGTAACATGGTTGACTCATGATCAACCGTTGGAGGTGCAACTCCTCTGTCCGCCTTTAACCTGAGTGCTGGAATGGTAGACAGGGCAAGCTTAAGTTTTGCTAGTGAATAACTGTGAAGGTTCAAATCCTTTTTCAGGTAGGGGCTATAATTTAACTGGTAAAATGATACTTTTGCACAGTATTTATATGAGTTCAAGTCTCATTAGCTCCAAATAATAATATTTATAATATATGTATATATATTATATAGACAATATTTGTCTATTTTTAAAAGTAAAGCAAAAAAATAATGAAACAAGATAAAAATATAAGCCTAATTCCTGCAATTTCATACGAAAACGCGGAAATTTGTAAACTCGATATTTATCGAGACAATAGAGGAAAATCTGGTATATATTGTTGAAAAAATAAAATTACAGGAAAAAAACATAAACTTGAAAGTAAAATACAAATGTCTTTAAAAAATTCTAGAGAAGTTAAAGTTATAGATACTATAAAAGGATCCTATAGTTTATTTTTAGGTAATAAACAAGCAGCAATCTATTTAAATATAGGAATATCTACCTTATGTAGATATAAAAAAAATAAAAAATTAATAAATAATAGATTTTTAGTTTCTAATCTAAAGTCTGAGAAGCTCAATTGGTTGAGTAGGGAATTGAAGCTTCCTTGGCTGCAGGTTCGAGTCCTGCCTCAGGCAAGGGTGGTGCTGGAATGGTAGACAGGAATAGTTTAGGCCTATTTGAGAGATCTTGTCCGTTCAAGTCGGATTCACCTTAAAGTCTGAAGTTGACTAATGGGTAAGTCCTAAATTTTTGGTGTTTATTATTGAGTGTTCGAATCACTCTTTCAGAATATAAGGTAGATATAATTCAATCGGTAGAGTGATTGCATGTGGCTCAATTCGTTCTTGGTTCAAGTCCAAGTATTTACCCATTCGTGTACAAGCCAGAATAGTTTAACCGGTAAAAACATTAACTTCATGAGTTAACAATGAGAATTCAATCTTCTCTTCCGGCTTAATCGCACCAAATGATACTAATATCTATATTAATTATATTACTTTCTAACGCCGTCGCTTTAAGACGAGATATTTCCATTCTTTTTAATAGAATTGCAATTATAGCACTAAGTTATGCTATTTTACATGATATTATGAGTTTATCTATTAATACTAAAAGTATAGGTATACATGGTGGTTTATTACATATTAGTAATATAACACAAATATTTCATATTTTTATTTTTATAATGACTATATTAATATTACAATTAACAAGTTTTTATCCTAGAAAAGTATGAGTACAAGAATATTCTTCATTAAATAATTTAATTTTTAATAAATTTGTTTACTATAGAACAAAAATTTTAAATAAAATGGGTGAACAGTTTAAAATAATAGAATATCCTTTAATTTTATTATTTGTAATTAGCGGGGCTGTATTTTTAATATCAACTAATGATTTAGTTTCTATTTTCCTTTCTATAGAATTACAAAGTTATGGTTTATATTTACTAAGTACTGTTTATAGAAATTCTGAATTATCAACTACAGGGGGTTTAATCTACTTTTTATTAGGAGGTTTAAGTTCATGTTTTATATTATTAGGTACAAGTTTATTATATGCAAACGCCGGTACTACTAGTTTAGACGGATTATATATAATAAGCAGTATAAGTGATGTAACTAATGATAGTTGATATAAACCTTATTATTTAAATTTTTCTTTACTGATATTTAGTATGGGATTCTTATTTAAAGTAAGTGCAGCACCATTTCATTTTTGATCTCCTGACGTTTATGATGCAATTCCTACTATTGTAACTACATTTGTAGCAATAATTGCAAAAATATCTATTTTGATCTTTTTACTGGAATTAGTTTATTATACAAGAGATTATTTATTTGATTTTAGTTGAACATTTGGTTTATTAATAAGTTCTTTACTTTCTTTAATAGTAGGTTCAATTGCTGGATTAACACAGTTTAGAATTAAAAGATTATTTGCCTATAGTACAATATCTCACTTAGGATTTATTTTATTAGCATTAAGTATTTCTAGTGTAGAATCTACTCAAGCTTTTTTATTTTATTTAATACAATATTCTATTAGTAATTTAAATGCTTTTATTATATTATTAGCTATAGGTTTTTCTTTATATACTTACATAAGTAATAACAAAGAACACAAAGAATTAGTAGATAAAAATAATTCACCTATACAATTAATTACTCAATTAAAAGGTTATTTTCACATAAATCCTTTCCTTTCTTTAAGTTTAGCTATAACTATACTTTCTTTTGTAGGAGTACCGCCACTTGTAGGGTTTTTTGCTAAACAAATGGTTTTGAGTGCTGCATTAGATAAAGGTTATATTTTCTTAGTCTTAATTGCTATATTAACTAGTGTTATTAGTGGAGTATATTACTTAAATATGATTAAAGAAATTTTCTTTTTTTCACCTGAATATGAATTAAACTCATGACTAAAAAATGTTAATTTAAAAGGTAATATTTATAATAACAATAAATTAATTAAATCTACTACATTTAATTCTAGTAATATAGTTCTTTCTAGTCCTATAGCTATAATAATTTCAACTATAACTTTAGTTATATTATTATTTTTATTCATGAATAAAGAATGATTAAGTATGGGTACCATATTGGTACAAGTATTATTTAATTATTAAATGAGCGCTATGAGTTTATTTATTTTACTTGTATGTATTATTGCAATATTATTTCTTGCAATTAATTTAATTCTTGCTCCTCATAACCCGTATCAAGAAAAATATAGTATTTTTGAGTGTGGTTTTCATAGCTTTTTAGGACAAAATAGAACACAATTTGGGGTTAAATTTTTTATTTTTGCTTTAGTTTATTTACTATTAGATCTAGAAATTCTTTTAACTTTCCCTTTTGCTGTTAGTGCATATGTCAATAATTTATATGGTTTAATAATAACTCTTGGATTTATAAGTATTATAACATTAGGTTTTGTATATGAATTAGGTAAAAGTGCCTTGAAAATAGAGAGTAAACAAACTTTAACAACTATAAAAATAAAACCTTCTTATACAATAGAACTTTTAGGTACAGTTAACTAATAATCATACCCTCATTGTTCTTCTACCCTTCTAGGTTGCTATTGTTCGCTTAATCAAGTTAAAAATTTTATTTAAAGTATTTCGACAAAAAAAAGAAAGATTTCATTGTACAATAATTGAAGGAAATAAGAAGTTTATGAACACATCCCCAATATATATATGTTACAAGCTGCAAGAATAATAGGAACAGGTTTAGCTACTACAGGGTTAATAGGTGCCGGAGTGGGAATTGGAGTTGTATTCGGAGCTCTAATTTTAGGAGTCGCAAGAAATCCTTCTTTAAGATCACAATTATTTTCATATGCTATTTTAGGATTTGCTTTCTCGGAAGCCACAGGGTTATTTGCCTTAATGATGGCTTTCCTTCTTTTATATGTTGCATAATATACCATATAGAAAATAAAGATGAAACAAATAGTATCTGAAAATTTAGTTGTAGACCGTACAAGTAAGGACGATTCGTCCCGCCCAGCCCCATGCATAATAAGTAATATAAAAGTATTTTTATACAACAAAAAATATTCTTAGTCTATTCAATTTAACTTTTAAAATGTTATTAAAATCTTTATTCACTCTATATTTAGACAGCCCTAGTGCCTGAGGTATATATTTTCAAGATAGTGCTACACCTCAAATGGAAGGTTTAGTGGAATTACACGATAATATTATGTATTATCTTGTAATAATTTTATTTAGTGTAGGTTGAGTATTATTATCTATAATAGTTAATTACACTAACACTAAAAATCCGATTTCACATAAGTATTTAAACCATGGTACTTTAATAGAATTAATATGAACTATAACTCCTGCAGTTATATTAATATTAATAGCTTTTCCATCTTTTAAACTATTATATTTAATGGATGAAGTAACAGATCCAGCAATGTCTGTTTTAGCTGAAGGTCACCAATGATATTGAAGTTATCAATATCCAGATTTCTTAGATTCAAATGATGAATTTATAGAGTTCGATTCATATATCGTACCTGAATCTGACTTAGAGGAAGGAGATTTAAGATTATTAGAAGTAGATAACAGAGTTATTGTTCCTGAATTAACACATGTTAGATTTATAATTACATCAGGAGATGTAATACATTCTTTCTCATGTAATGCTTTAGGAATAAAATCTGATGCTTACCCTGGTAGATTAAATCAAGCCTCTGTATTTATAAATAGACAAGGTGTTTTCTACGGGCAATGTTCTGAAATATGTGGTATACTTCATAGCTCTATGCCTATAGTTATAGAAGCAGTTTCTATTGAAAAATTTTTAACTTGATTAAGCGAACAATAAATAGAAAAAAAACCTTCTTATAGGATACAACTTTTAGGTATAGTTATAGAATACGTGTTAATTCACTTTTATTTTTGGCTTCCTATTATTACTACCTTTAAGAAAAAATCTAAACAATAAGAATTGAGACTATCAAAACTAGATTAAAAAAAAAGAAAGATTTCATTGTACAATAATTGAAGGAAATAAGAAGTTTATGAACACATACCAAATACCCATTTAATGTATAACCTGTATAACGTAGGATTAAATATAAATTTAGAATTTTCACCTATAGTTCAGGGTATCTGAGAAATTACTACAAATATCGCTGCTTCTACGACTACAGATACTGCAACTATAATGGACACTGCTACGACGACGGACACTGCTACGACTATATCTACTTGTTTATCTCCTCCACCTTCACCTGTACTTAAAAGTACTCCATACGCAATTCAAAGCAATTTACCTGTAATTCCATCTATTTCTCCCCTTGAAAGTATTTTTTTTGAAACTACTTCATCTTATAAAAATACTTTACCTGTTTTTAAATATAATTTTTATACAGATAGATATTATTGTTTACCTGCGCATCCTATAATTAAATCCGATTGTAATGGATTTATGTATTTACCTTCATTACTCTTTATTTCGAAAATATTGAAATTTAGTACAGGTATCCTTATTTTAATTATATTTTATATAATAATTTTATGTCTTATCTCTATTTTTACCTATATTCTTCCTTATTTGAAAAACTTTTCTGGTAGAGGTATATCTAAGGCCTCTAGGTATAAATTTGTTAATTACTCTAAGGGAGTAAGAAATAAATATACGGAGAAAAAGAATTCTAGATATCGTAAAGGGAAGATAGAGGGATCAGGTGCATCAGCTGGTAATGGTGGGGATGACGGAAATGGTGGGAATAACGGTAAAGATATTAGTAGTATAAAAGATTTAGAGTTTGATGCTTGAACTAATCTATTTGAAATTTTACTTAACCTTTTACAAGCTCTACTAGCTATATCTAGACAAATGGCTAACAACCCAAACACTGTAAGCTTTAATTTAGATATAGAAAATTTTACCTCACAATTAAATAATCATTTATTTTATGTTGAGAAAAAATTTCCCCATTATCTAGAGGAATATAGATTAATAATAAATAGATTGAATAGTTTTCAATCAATAACTTTTACTAATCAGGAAGGTCAAAACCAAATTGTGGTTATAGTACCAACTAATAATATTCCTGGGTTAATTTCTAATTTAAATGAATTAATCCGTCTAATTAGAGAAATATTATCTTATATTTTTGAGGATTATGCTGATATATTAGATGAATATATTTAATATAATTTATTTTACTTTACTTTGCTTTACTTTACTTTACAGTGTAATATTCTATTACACTTAGATGTGGTAGTTTAATTGGTAGAACAAACCGTTACGGCCGGTTTAGTTTAGGTTCAACTCCTTTTCACATCTAATTCTACTAATAAAATAGATAATTAAACCTAATATTACTATAGCTTATATATAGTTGATAGGTTTAATTAAGCGAATATTATTAATCCAATAATTCGAAAAATATAAATATATAAATGAGTATAACCTTAATACTTTTTTTAATAGGAGTCTTAGGATTTATCCTAAATAGAAAAAATATAATATTAATGCTTATTTCAATTGAAATAATGTTATTAGCTATAACATTTTTAATATTGGTAAGTTCACTGAATATAGATGATATAGTAGGTCAAACTTATGCTATCTACATAATAGTAGTAGCTGGTGCAGAATCAGCCATAGGTTTAGGAATTGTGGTGGCTTTCTATAGATTAAGAGGAAGTATTGCAATACAATATATCTAATGTATTTAAGTTTGATAATTTTACCTTTATTAGGATCTATAGCAGCCGGTTTTTTTGGTAGAAAAGTCGGAGTAAGAGGGGCGCAATTGATTACATCTTTATGTGTTATTGTAACAACAATTTTAGCGGTATTCGCTTTCATTGAAACAGGTTTTAATAATATTCCAGTTTCTATTACTTTATTTAGATGAATAGATAGTGAATGATATAGTATAGATTGAGGAGTACAATTTGACAGTTTAACAGTATCAATGTTAATTCCTGTTTTAATTATAAGTTCTTTAGTTCATATCTACTCTATTAGTTATATGAGTCATGACCCTCACAATCAAAGATTTTTTAGTTATTTAAGTCTTTTCACATTTATGATGATAATATTAGTAACTGCTAATAATTATTTATTAATGTTTGTAGGTTGAGAAGGGGTTGGAGTTTGTTCATATCTTTTAGTTAGTTTTTGATTTACTAGAATAGCAGCAAATCAAAGTTCTATTTCTGCTTTTTTAACAAATAGAGTAGGGGATTGTCTATTAACAATAGGTATGTTTGCTATATTGTGAAGCTTAGGGAATTTAGATTATGCAACAGTATTTTCTTTAGCTCCTTATATTAATAGTGATGTTATTACAATAATAGGATTATGTTTATTAATAGGTGCTATGGCTAAAAGTTCTCAACTAGGTCTTCATGTATGATTACCTATGGCTATGGAAGGTCCTACACCTGTTTCTGCACTAATACATGCTGCAACTATGGTTACAGCGGGTGTTTATTTATTAATGCGTTCTTCTCCTTTACTAGAGTACAGTTCTACTATACTATTAGCATGTTTATGATTAGGAGCCATAACAACAGTATTCAGTTCTCTTGTTGGTTTATTCCAACAAGATATTAAAAAAGTTATTGCGTATTCTACTATGAGTCAATTAGGTATGATGGTTATAGCAGTAGGTTTATCTTCTTATAATTTAGCACTATTCCATTTAATAAATCATGCATTTTATAAAGGTTTATTATTTTTAGGTGCAGGTGCAGTTATTCACGCTGTAGCGGATAACCAAGATTTTAGAAAATATGGTGGATTAATATCTTTTTTACCTTTAAGTTATTCAGTTATGTTAATAGCAAGTTTAAGTTTAGTAGCTTTTCCGTTTATGACGGGGTTTTACAGTAAAGATTTAATATTAGAATCTGCATTTGGACAATATTCTTTCAGCGGATTAGCTGTTTATATTATAGCTGTAACAGGGGCTATATTCACTACTCTTTATTCAGTTAAAGTTTTATACTTAACTTTCTTAGGTAATCCTAATGGATCTTTATCTTCTTATAAACATGCTCATGAAGGAAACATATTTTTAAACTTACCTTTAATTATTTTAGCCATATTCTCGGTATTTTTCGGGTTTATATTTAAAGATGCATTTATAGGTTTAGGGACTGATTTCTTTTCAGATAATAGTTTATTTATTCACCCTATGCATGAAATTTTATTAAACACAGAATTTGCTTTACCTACAATATTTAAGTTATTACCTTTAATTTGTACTATTGTATTTACAATTATAGCTTTAATTTATTCAGAATTTTTACCAGAAAATGTTCTTGGATTTAAATTATCAAGATTAGGTTATAACATTTATGGGTTTTTCAATCAAAGATTTTTAGTAGAATTCTTTTATAATAATTATATAACTAGTTTAATTTTAGATTTAGGAGGACAAACAACTAAAATTTTAGATAAAGGTAGTATTGAAATGTTAGGACCTGTAGGGATTCAAAGAGAATTAATGAAATTAAGTAAACGTTTAGTATCTTTAAATACTAGCGTGGTAACAAATTATGGTTTATATATTGCGATAAGTTTTATATTAATTGTATTAATTACTTATTTAGATTTATTATTAGGGGTATCTTTAATTTTACTTTTATCTTTAGTACTTATAATTGCTACAGATAATTAATAATTTTTACAGATAATTGAACCTCAAGTTTAATCTATACTATAGATTATTTAGTTATACATGTAAATAATTAAGTTCAGTTGGTTTAATGGTCTTTATTTATGACAAATTCAAAGTATTTTTTTATTTTAACTACAAATGAGAGTATTAAAAAGTCATTCTTTATTAAAATTAGTAAATAGTTATCTTATAGACGCTTCACAGCCTAGTAATTTAAGCTATTTATGAAATTTTGGTTCTTTATTAGCAGTCTGTTTAGGTATACAAATTGTAACTGGTGTTACTTTAGCAATGCATTATAACCCTAGCGTATTAGAAGCTTTTAATTCAGTAGAACATATTATGAGAGATGTGAATAATGGATGATTAATTCGTTATTTACATAGTAATACTGCTTCAGCTTTCTTCTTTATAGTTTACTTACACATAGGAAGAGGACTATATTATGGATCATATAGAGCTCCAAGAACTTTAGTTTGAACTATAGGTACAATTATCTTAGTGCTTATGATGGCTATAGGTTTTTTAGGTTATGTATTACCATACGGTCAAATGAGTTTATGAGGTGCAACAGTTATAACTAATCTTATAAGTGCTATTCCTTGAATTGGACAAGATATTGTTGAATTTATATGAGGAGGTTTTAGTGTTAATAATGCAACACTTAATAGATTTTTTGCTTTACACTTTGTATTGCCTTTTGTTTTAGCTGCTTTAGTTTTAATGCATTTAATTGCACTTCACGATACAGCAGGTTCAAGTAATCCATTAGGTGTTTCTGGTAATTTTGATAGAATTACATTTGCTCCTTATTATTTATTTAAAGATTTAATTACTATTTTTATTTTCTTTTTTGGTTTAAGTTTATTTGTATTCTTTATGCCTAATGTTTTAGGGGATAGTGAAAATTATATAATGGCTAACCCTATGCAAACTCCGGCCGCTATAGTACCAGAATGATATCTTCTTCCATTTTATGCTATTTTAAGATCTATACCTAATAAATTATTAGGGGTTATAGCTATGTTTAGTGCAATACTTATTATATTGATTTTACCTATTACAGATTTAGGTAGATCAAAAGGTTTACAATTCAGACCTTTAAGTAAAATGGCTTTTTGAGCATTTGTAGCGAATTTCTTAATTTTAATGCAATTAGGAGCTAAACATGTAGAATCTCCCTTTATTGAATTAGGTCAAGTAAGTACAGTTTTATATTTTAGCTACTTTATCCTTATTGTACCTACAGTTAGTTTAATAGAAAATACTTTAGTAGATTTAAATAAAAGTTTAGTTAAATAAAATAAAAGATGAATATAAACTTTTTTTTTTATTATCCTTCAGTAAGATAAGCAATCAAAAATTTGATTAATAGTTAATTACTATTGTAATTAATTAATTAATTATCTTTTTATGTTAAAAAGTTACAGAAATGATAAAACGATTCTTTATCGGTTTTTTTTCGTATCCTTTATTATAACCTAAGTCATGTTAGTCTACCTGGTTTATCGGTATTTATAGGTGTATATTTTATACCCACAAGGATTATATATAGAAAGTGATACTAGGCATGCTAATTGATAATGAAAAAGTGCATTTTTAAAAATGTTATTCAAGTTCAAATCTTGAAGGAATTAAAGGAAATTGTCTGAGTGGTTCAAAGAGGCCGTTTAGCTTGGGTGGTTCGATTCCTCCATAATTCCCAAATTATTGGGTCTTTATTAGCTTAAATTAATAAAACTTTTATATTTTAAGGTTTAGATATCTATACTTTTTTTCAAGCGTAAATTTCTGTCGCATATAAAATATCTATTTAGATTAAATAGATCTATATTAGGTAAAACAAGTTTTCCCAATCTTTTACATATCCTTTATTTTTTAATGCTAAACAGGTTTTTACAAAAAAAAGCAATAGATCGCAACTCGTATAAATTAGTTTATAGAGATTAAAAACCCGTAAATATTTTTATCAATTCAACCATATTTTTTAAGAGAAAGGATAGAAATTTAGAATGAGTGCAGGTCAGATCCCTACCTATTTTAATCTTTCATCTGTTTCTTTAGGTACAGAAAGATGATTTTGATCAACAAATGCAAAAGATATCGGAACTTTATATTTAATATTCGCCCTGTTTTCAGGTTTAATAGGGACAGCTTTTTCTGTCTTAATTAGATTAGAATTAAGTGGACCGGGTGTACAATATATAAGTGATAATCAATTATACAACAGTATAATAACAGCACATGCTTTATTGATGATTTTCTTTATGGTTATGCCAGCATTAATTGGAGGTTTTGGAAATTTTTTACTTCCATTACTAGTAGGAGGTCCAGATATGGCATTTCCTAGATTAAATAATATAAGTTTTTGATTACTTCCTCCTAGTTTACTATTATTAGTATTCTCCGCTTGTATAGAAGGAGGGGCTGGAACAGGATGAACTATCTACCCCCCTTTATCTGGAATCCAAAGTCACAGTGGACCTAGTGTAGATTTAGCAATATTTGCTTTACACTTATCAGGGGTAAGTTCTCTTTTAGGTTCAATAAACTTTATAACAACAATCATAAATATGAGAACACCAGGAATAAGACTACATAAATTAGCCTTATTTGGATGAGCTGTAGTAATCACTGCTGTATTATTATTATTATCTTTACCTGTTCTTGCAGGAGGTATAACTATGGTTTTAACTGATAGAAATTTTAATACTTCATTTTTTGAAGTAGCAGGAGGTGGAGATCCTATATTATTCCAACATCTTTTCTGATTTTTCGGTCATCCTGAAGTTTATATATTAATTATTCCAGGTTTTGGGATAATAAGTACAACTATATCTGCTAATTCTAATAAAAACGTATTCGGATATATAGGAATGGTATATGCAATGATGTCTATTGGAATATTAGGATTCATAGTTTGAAGTCATCATATGTATACTGTTGGTTTAGATGTAGATACAAGAGCTTACTTTACAGCAGCAACATTAATTATTGCAGTTCCTACAGGAATTAAAATATTTTCTTGATTAGCTACATGTTACGGAGGATCTATTAAATTAACACCTTCAATGTTATTTGCATTAGGGTTTGTATTTATGTTTACAATAGGAGGATTAAGTGGAGTAGTATTAGCTAATGCTTCTTTAGATATTGCATTCCATGATACTTATTATGTTGTTGCACATTTCCATTATGTATTAAGTATGGGTGCTGTGTTCGCAATGTTTAGCGGTTGATACTTCTGAGTACCTAAAATATTAGGTTTAAATTATAACATGATGTTATCTAAAGTTCAATTCTGAATTTTATTCATAGGAGTTAATTTAACATTCTTCCCTCAACATTTTTTAGGTTTACAAGGTATGCCTAGACGTATAAGTGACTACCCTGACGCATTTGCAGGTTGAAATTTAATAAGTAGCTTTGGATCTATTATAAGTGTAGTTGCTGCTTGATTATTCTTATATATTGTATATATACAATTAATACAAGGTGAAGCTGCAGGTAGAAATCCTTGAATGAACATTCAATTCTATACTGATGCACTACAAGCTTTATTAAATAGAAGTTATCCTAGTTTAGAATGAGGTTTGACTAGTCCACCTAAACCTCATGCATTTGTTAGTCTACCTTTACAGTCAAGTATTTTTTAGTTCGCTTTTACAGTCAAGCATTAAAGAGTTTCTTTTGTAATTTGAGCAGTTAGGTGTAAAGATTTTATGGATTTAACCTGATTTAAATCTAAAAACTATTTTACTCAAAAAATTTAAGTAAATACTTTACATCTGCTAAACTGTTAACTGGAGTATTTAGGATACTTCTTATAGTATCACTTAAATTTTAAGAATTAAGTGATTTTTTATTATATATTTCTCTTAAATTTCATTAGCTTAAGGGTAGAGCTGAATACTTCTAATATTCCGATTTTAGTTCGAATCTAAAATGAAATTAAATAAATAAAAACATATATAATATAGCTTTATTACTATATTATTAAAAAAAATTATCAAAGTATTTAATAGAAAATAATATAGTTAAAAATAAAGTAAAAAAAAAAATTAAAAAAACTAAAAAAAAATTAAAAAATGTTGTATCCATTAACTCTTATTGCGATCTTAGAAGTTCTAGCGGTATTAGTTCCATCTTTATTAGCTGTTGCTTATGTAACAGTAGCAGAAAGAAAAACTATGGCGAGTATGCAGAGAAGATTAGGTCCTAATGTTGTAGGATATTACGGTTTATTACAAGCATTTGCAGATGCTTTAAAACTTCTCTTAAAAGAATATGTAGCGCCTACACAGGCAAATATTATATTATTCTTTTTAGGACCAGTTGTTACTTTAATTTTCTCTTTACTAGGTTATGCAGTTATACCTTACGGACCAGGGTTGTCTATACTTGATTTTGATTTAGGTATATTTTATATGTTAGCGGTATCTTCTTTAGCTACATATGGTATACTATTAGCTGGTTGAAGTGCTAATAGTAAATATGCTTTTTTAGGTTCACTTAGAAGTACAGCTCAATTAATTAGCTATGAATTAGTATTAAGTTCTGCTATATTAATCGTTATAATGTTAACTGGTAATTTAAATTTAACTATTATAACTGAATCTCAAAGAGTAGTTTGATTTATTTTACCTTTATTACCTGTATTTATAATATTCTTTATAGGTTCAGTAGCTGAAACTAACCGTGCCCCCTTTGATTTAGCTGAAGCTGAATCCGAACTTGTTAGTGGATTTATGACAGAACACGCTGCAGTGGTTTTCGTTTTCTTTTTCTTAGCAGAATACGGAAGTATTGTATTAATTTGTATATTAACAAGTATTTTATTTATAGGTGGATATTTACTAATTGATACTTATAGTATATTTTATATTATAGACTTTATTTCTACTCAATTAGTCTATATAGATTGAATAGTTTTCTATAAAAAATTTTACTTAGAATATTTTCTCTATAATTTTAATTCTGCATATGAAGGATTATTATATGGGTTTAATATAGGATTAAAAAGTTCTATTATGATATTTACTTTTATATGAGTGAGAGCTTCATTCCCTAGAATACGTTTTGATCAATTAATGGGGTTTTGTTGAACAGTTTTATTACCTATATTATTTGCTTTAATTATACTAGTTCCTTGTGTATTATACAGTTTTAATATTTTCCCTGCTAACATAGCATTACTTTAAGTAATATAAAGAAATTCAAGAAATTTCAGTCATAAATCACAATCGAAATAAGTTAAGTTAAGATCATTCTTGATATAAAACCTATAGTACAAGACTTACTTACATAATCCATTTGAGAAATATATAGATCCAAACGACCAATATGGGTAAAAAGGGACTAGAGTTGTCCCTATGTTAATTAATAATAGGTTTCAATGTTACATTAGGTTCATTGAAAACGATATTATTCTTTTTATTTAAAACAGCGGTAAGTTACTATATTCATGGTTTAAATCTTCACTTTCTAACAATATATCTTTAAAATTTATTCTATTACCTTAGACATGAAAGGGTTGTTTAACGCCAATCATAAATATTATATAACTAAAATTTAAAGAGGCTTTAGGTAAGATAGGTAAAACTAATCTGAATATACCATATAGACTTAATTTTAAAACTATAGCGGCTAATACTATACTTCCACCTAATGGGGATTCAACGTGAGCTTTTAATAATCAATTATTTAAAAAAATTGTAGGAGTTTTTACGGCAAAAGCTATAAGTATTCCAATAAATAAAACAAGATAAAAGTTACAATTTATAGGATAAGGTACATATTTTAAGACGTCATTAGAATTAAATTCTCCTCAAAATTCTAGCCAAACCTACCTAATTTACCGAACTCATCACGTTTAAGGATAAGACTTCTTTCAACACTAAAAATATCGTAACTATGCCCGCCAAATAATTTAACATATTTTCTAACGACTACCTTAGTTGTATTTTAAGGCTACTACTCTCAACAATGTTGATCTTGTTAATAGTAATTACATCTTTAGGGTGTATAAGAAAAAATTGCTTCAAAATATTCGCCTCCTTCATATTCAAACTCATCTTCATTGAAGCTAGTTGTGCTCCAGCTCGTTCCGTCTTCAGCCTAGCTGCGGTCCAATTCGTTCCGTCTTCAGCCTTCTTTGCACGGTCCAGCTCGTTCCGTCTTCAGCCTACTTTGTTCTCTAAGCTGACCGTCTTCAGCCTACTCTTTTAGCTAGTCCGACTGTCTGCGGGTTCCATGGCGGTCCAGCTCGTTTCGTCTTCAGCCTACTCTTTTAGCTAGTCCGATTGTCTGCGGGTTCCTTAAGATCCAACTCGTTTCGTCTTCAGACCCCTCCCCTTGCGGTCCAGCTCGTTTCGTCTTCAAATTTGTTAGAGTAACTTTGTAAAATAAAGATTTCTCGATCACTTTAAATAAACTTGCCAACTCATCAAGGATTATGATTGTAGCTGGGTTCTACACGGTGATTGCAAACCACTTGGTAGGGGTTCGATTCCCCCAGGGTCCTAGAGTTATTAGGTGTTTTATGTTAATTTAAGCTAATAAAATTTCTAGACTTTATATCTAAAAAACTTTTTTTATGGTGTGAATTTTTCTTTTCCCTTTTTACGTACTGTAAATTTTTAAACACAATTATGTTATTATCTTCTTTATTATTTGTACCTTTATTAGGTGTGTTTTTAATTTCAAGTACAGTTAATTATGAACTTGAAGGTAAAAAAAGTGTTTATCCTAAAATTATTGTATTTATAATTTCTATAGTAAATCTTATTATATCTTTAGTTATATATACAGTATTTGATTTTAGTACAAATCAATATCAATTTGTACAAGAACAATATGAAATGAGTTTCTTTGATCTTTACTTAGGTGTAGATGGTATTTCTATTTATTTTGTATTATTAACAACAATGATAATGCCTATTGCATTATTATCAAATTGAAACTCAATAACTGAAAATTACAGATCTTATTTAATAATTATGTTATTATTAGAAACATTATTATTAGCTGTTTTTTTAGTATTAGATATGTTATTTTTCTATATCTTTTTTGAAAGTATATTACCTCCATTATTTTTATTAATAGGATTATTTGGGTCAAAAAATAAAGTAAGAGCTAGTTTTTACTTCTTTTTATATACATTATGAGGATCTTTATTTTTATTATTATCAATATTAACTATGTCATCTATAATGGGAACCACAGATTTTGATGCTTTATTTAAAACAAATTTTAATTATAGTACTCAAGTTTATTTATTTATTGGAATACTTATAGCTTTTGCCGTAAAAACTCCTACAATTTTTTTAAATAATTGATTATTAAAAGCTCACGTTGAATCCCCATTAGGTGGAAGTATAGTATTAGCCGCTATAGTTTTAAAATTAAGTCTATATGGTATATTCAGATTAGTTTTACCTATCTTACCTAAAGCCTCTTTAAATTTTAGTTATATAATATTTATGATCGGTGTTATTACTATTGTATACGCTAGTATAAGTACATTAAGAACAGTAGATGTTAAAGAATTAATAGCCTATAGTTCTGTATCTCATGCCGCTGTTTATTTAATAGGAGTTTTCAGTAATGTTGTTCAAGGAATAGAAGGAGGTATAGTTTTAGGTTTAGCTCATGGGTTTGTTTCAAGCGGATTATTTATATGTGCTGGAGGAGTTTTATATGACAGATCAGGTACAAGATTAATTTACTATTATAGAGGTATAACTCAATTATTACCTTTATTCTCTATTTTATTCTTTATACTATGTTTAGCGAATTGTGGAGCACCTTTAACATTAAATTTTGTAGGTGAATTTATGTCTCTTTATGGAGTATTTGAAAGATTACCTTTATTAGGTGCACTTGCTAGTTCTTCAATTGTATTCTCTGCAGCTTATACAATTTACATGTTTAATAGAATATCATTTGGAGGTTCATTCACTAAATACTTTGGTGAAAGTATTAGTGATCTTACAAAAAGAGAATTCTTACTCCTATTTACTTTAGTATTCTTTACTGTACTATTTGGAATATATCCTTCTTTCATATTAGATGGTTTACATTATTCTATAGGTAGTTTAATTTATTATATTTAATATGAAAGGAAATCTATCCTTTAAATCTATTTTAAAATTATACCTTTAACAATCTTAATGTCTAAGTGGTTAAAGTATTATAATATTTAATATTATGTATATATTATTGACATTTAAAGAATTTAAAGTCATTAGTATATAAATAGAGGATAATCTCTCTACAAATATAACGACGTTATATATTACCCTTCGCTACATTAGTGGCGTTAATACTCATTAAGTATTATATTTATATTGATATCTTATTAAATGCCACAATTAGTCCCATTCTATTTTGTAAATGAAATAACTTTTGCTTTTGTTGTAATTGCTATAACAGTTTATATATTATCTAAATATATATTACCAAGATTTGTTCGTTTATTTTTATCTCGTATCTTTATATCAAAACTTTTTGATAATTCTATAAATAAATAATTTAATAATAATATTTTATTCATAAACTTTACATGAAAACTTTTTTTTTCAATTTTATTAATTAATACTATTAATATTGTGTGTATATTTTTGATATTTAAAGATTTTTAGTATAAGCTTAAAGTACCAGTGAATTTAAGTACTTTAAGTTTAAATATGGATTTCTCAAGAGAAATTTTTAGCCCGCTAGATCAATTTGAAATAAGAGATTTATTAAGTTTAGATACAGGTATTTTCGGTAATTATCATATTTCTATTACTAATATAGGATTATACTTAACAATTGGAGGTTTATTAATTTTTGCTCTTAGTATATTAACTACAAATTATAATAAATTAGTAAGTAACAACTGATCTATAAGTCAAGAATCTTTATATGCAACTATACACAGTATAGTTACAAGTCAAATAAACTCTACAACAGGTCAAGTATATTTCCCTTTTATATATACTTTATTTATTTTTATTTTAATTAATAATTTAATAGGGATGGTTCCATATAGTTTTGCCTCAACAAGTCATTTTGTTTTAACTTTCTCTTTAAGTTTTACTATTGTTCTAGGTGCAACTATTTTAGGTTTTTCTAAACACGGATTAGAATTCTTTTCTCTTTTAGTTCCTGCTGGTTGTCCTTTACCTCTATTACCATTATTAGTGTTAATTGAATTTATTTCATACTTAGCTAGAAATATTTCTTTAGGGTTAAGACTAGCTGCAAATATTCTTTCAGGTCATATGTTATTAAGTATATTAGCTGGATTTACATATAACATAATGACTTCTGGTATTATATTCTTCTTCTTAGGTTTAATACCTTTAACATTTATTATAGCTTTCTCTGGTTTAGAATTAGGTATTGCATTTATTCAAGCTCAAGTTTTCGTAGTTTTAACTAGTAGCTATATTAAAGATGGTTTAGATTTACATTAAATTAAATTAAGTTAAATAGTATTATTTCGTAACTTAAATATTATATAAGGTTGCTGTATCTATCGCAGCAACTATTGCTAAAGGTAAAGTTAAGATTTTTTCTTTTTAATGAAGTAGAGTCTAATATATTCTACTCGGGTGTTTAAGAGAAAATAGAAATAAGTTAATGTATAAATTAATTATAATAATAAAACTTATAATGCGAACATTCAAGCCCACCTAAAAATTTTAGTTAGAGAGTAACCAAGAATCGGGTTAATAAACTAGTAGTTTAGATATAAAAAAGTTTTTATACTATGCATATTTATGTAGATTTAATTGAACAAGTAATTAGATTAATGTTTAGATATAGATTTAACTTTCATTATTATTTGTGTAAAATATTGTAGAAATCTATCTATAAATTTAAAATCGTAATGTGATGTATAATACATCAATAAATTTAAAATCGTAATGTGATGTATAAATACATCCTAGATAATATTTTATTATCTCAGAATAGAAAAATATAGTAGAGTTTGGTGATGGCTCTGAATGAACACTTTCCAAGTGCTTTACACATGCTAATCGAACGTTTAATATATGAAATATGGTATTAAAAGTGGTGTACAGGTGAGTATTAGATGATCTACCGGCCTTAAAGAGAATGTTAAATACATCATAAAAAAAATGGAGTATATATATAATATATAAATAATATATTATATCTCCGCTTTAAGAGGAAAAGAAAAATCGCAGAGATAGGTAGTTGTTAAGGTAATGACTTAACAAGCCCATAATTCTCTTAGTCGAAGCTGAAATGGCTGATCGACCACATTGGGGATGAAAAAATCCCAATGCAACAGGGTACAGCAGTGGGGAATATTGGTCAATGGCCTAACGGCTGAACTGGCAACTTGGATGAAAGCTTAGTTTTAAAATTCTAAGTATATCGATTTATCGAATAAATTTCTATCTACATATTAATAATGATAATATGTATATTTAGTCTCGACAAATTACGTGCCAGCAGTCGCGGTAATACGTAAGAGGCAAGTGTTATTCATCTTAAATAGGTTTAAAGGGTACTCAGACGGTGAGGTTGTCTATATATAGTTAGCAACTTTTCTAGAGTGTTATGTGAGAAGTGGAGTACTTATGAAAGTGTAGGGATAGAATCCTATTATACCACGGGGACAGGTAAAGGCGAAGGCACTCTTTTATGTAACAACTGACGTCAAAGTACGAAGGCTTAGAACACAAACAGGATTAGTTACCCCAGTAGTCTTTGCAGACAATGATGAATGTCGTGGGTTAGGTAATAACTTAGTCTACAAATGAAAATTTAAGCATTTCACCTCAAGAGTAATGTGGCAACGCAGGAACTGAAATCACTAGGCCGTTTCTGACCCCAGCAGTGAAGTATGTTGGTTAAATCGGTAGTCCACGAAAAACCTTACCACAACTTGAATGTTAATAAGATAATATTAATACAAGTGTTGCACGGCTGTTTTCAGTTAATGTTGTGAAATAGTGGTTAAATCCATAAAATTAACGTAAACCCTAGCTTTATTTTTAAAAATATTGATAAAGCAGATTCACCTATACATAGGTAGTGATAATAGGGACTAAGACAAGTCATCATGGCCTTAATGTTGTGGGCTTTAGACGTGCCACATATTCCTAAACAAAAAGATGCAAAATTGTGAAATTTAGCAAATCAAATAAAATAGGATACAATTAGAAATGAATAATAGTCTGAAACTCGACTATTTGAATAAGTAATTGCTAGTAATCGTGAATCACCATGACACGGTGAATCAAACTTCGGATTGGTACTAACTACTCGTCGCATGCTGAAAGGTGTTTTGTGCAATAAGTTTGCTTTTCTGTTATTAGTAAGTAAATATATAAGATTTATAATTTTGATAATAGGGTTCTTCGTATGCACAACACTAATTAGTGTAAAGTCGAAATATGGTTCGTGTAGCGGAAGTTGCACGGGAATAATTAACTCTAAACAATAGGATTATGTATATAGATATAGGTATATCTAGAAAAGGAATTTTAGATAAAACTATATGCATAAAGGAGGGTTCCGTTTGTTGGTTTGACGGGTTAAGCTGTAAACTTAATGATTACTAATCATCGAAGGTTCGATTCCTTTTCCTCCTAAAGCCTTTATAGCTCAAGGGTAGAGCACGATACTGTTAATATTGGTATAGATGTTCGAGTCATCTTAAGGGCTATTTATTTTGTATTAAAATTACAAAGTAATAAATATTTGCGCAGTACAAATATAAATTATAAATTCGTTTAGTTTTGTGGAAAACTTTTAAGTGGTAAATTTTGTTAGAAGTAATTTTCAAGATCATCCATTTCATTTAGTATCTCCTTCTCCTTGGCCATTTTATACTAGTGCTTCTTTATTCACATTAACTGTAGTTGGTGCATTAGCTATGCATAATTTTATTAATGGAGATATAACTGTTAATATGGCATTAATATTAGTATTATCTTCTATGGCTTTCTGATTTAGAGATATAATATCTGAAAGTACTTTTATAGGAGATCATACTTTAGCTGTTCAAAAAGGGTTAAATTTAGGAGTAATGTTATTTATTGTTTCTGAAGCATTATTCTTTATGGCTATTTTTTGAGCATTTTTCCATAGTGCATTAACTCCTACTGTAGAATTAGGAGCTCAATGACCACCTTTAGGTATAGAACCTGTAAATCCTTTTGAACTTCCTTTATTAAATACTGTTCTTTTATTATCAAGTGGAGCAACTGTAACTTATGCTCATCATTCTTTAATTAAAGGTGGCAGAGTAGGAGCTTTATATGGTTCAGTTGCTACTGTACTTTTAGCTTTAGTATTTACTTTTTTCCAAGGAATTGAATATAGTGTTTCATCTTTCACTATTAGTGATGGAGCCTTTGGATCATGTTTCTTCTTTAGTACAGGTTTCCACGGATTACATGTTATAATAGGTACAATCTTCTTAGCTGTAGCTTTATGAAGAATATTTGCTTACCATTTAACAAATAACCATCATTTAGGGTTTGAAGGTGGTATACTATACTGACATTTTGTAGACGTCGTATGACTTTTCCTTTATATTTCCGTATACTATTGAGGATCTTAGTTATGAGTATTTGGAGAGTGCGAACAGTATAGACTAAGCAACTAGACCTTTTATTAGCATTTTACTGGATAGTACAAATATATTACTGGATAATATAAATATCTAACGCATAGGGGATTTTAGTATAGTGGCAATACACATGACTTTTAATCATTGAAACATTGGTTCGAATCCAATAAGTCCCAATGAAATTATTATAAAAATAATAAGAATTTTTGTTTAATCTTCAATATTATCATAATGTATATTTAAATAGGGAGGAGGTGGATGGTAAACAACTGTAAATAGAAGTTATAGGTGGGAGTTCTTAAAACCAAAGTAGTTTAGTGGTAGAATGGCCGTCTGCCAGTCGGTAGGTACGGGTTCGATTCCCGTTTTTGGTAAAGCAGGTAGTTTAAATATAGTAAAACATCTCTCTATGAAAGATGGAAACCAAAAGTCTTAATAATTAGGCTGAAATATAAGCGGCCGAGCTCTTACTATAAGAAAATATAGTTTAATGGTAAAATAGTGATTTTCCATGTCACGGTTCCAGGTTCGATTCCTGGTATTTTTAAAGAATTAATAACTTAATAGGTCAAGAGTTCTCTTGTCACGGGAAAAGATGCGGGTTCGAATCCCGTTTAATTCGAAAAAAAAATACATTAAGGAAAGGTCGGCATGGGCAAGCCAAAATATTTGCTAAATATTGCGTATTATCGTCTGAGAGTTCGAATCTCTTTCTTTCCGTATACTAACTAAAAGAACTTCTTCTTAGTGTAATATAATATCTATTCTATGATTTTCACCTTCAATAAATTCTTATTTTGTTTATTAATTCTTCATTGATTGAAATTCTAATTATAATAGAAGAAATTCTTCTATTGATTTAAATATTAATGTTATTAGAAATTGTTATTATTATATTGAATTTTAAGTAGATAAATCTAATCTAACCGCGCCTATAATTTTATATGTAAACAGTTAAAACATAAAATCTAATTAGTAGATATAAAGAATATAATGTAATTGGTAACATAAGGAATTTCAGCCTCCTACTTTTTGGTTCAAGTCCAGATGTTCTTGTTAATAAATAATTAAAGAATTTTTACCTTTTTTTCTGAGGTTTTTTTATTTTCTTATATTATGAATTTATTTTTAATCAATGAAAATTTAACAAACGGACACATATCTTATACATTAGATTTACTATCTATATTAGCTATTTTATGTGCAATTTTTGTTATAATAACAAAAAACCCTATCGTTTCCGTATTGTTTTTAATAGGTTTATTTGCAAATATTTCTTTTTATTTAATTTTATTAGGTTTAAGTTTCATAGGGTTGTCTTATTTAATTGTATATATAGGAGCGGTTTCTATTTTATTTCTATTTATTTTAATGTTAATTAATATTAGAATAAGTGAACTTCAAAGTAATAATAGTAATAGTATTCCATTATCTATAGTTATAGCAATTTCTTGTTACTATCCATTATATCAATTATTACCTTATGATATCGCAATCTTAAGTAATACAAATAATTCACTTTACACAACATTATATAACATCTCTTTAAATAAAAATAGTTTTTGTGAAAACAATAATTATTTAAATAACAGCGATTTATCTTTTGTTACAAGTAAAATTTGAGATGGTAATTTAGGAGAAACAAGTCATATTACTACTATAGGTAACATAATGTATACTAATTATAATATATGATTGATTCTAGCTAGCTTTATTTTATTACTAGCAATGGTAGGGGCGATTGTAATTACAATAAAACAAAAATAAAGATTAATATATAAAAAGAAGGGTATATTTAAGAGAATTTAGCTCAATTGGTAGAGCAGCTGTTTTACACACAGAAGGTTGATTGTTCGAATCAATCATTTTTCATACTATTAAATTCTTTAACTTAAGCGGTAAAGTGCATTTTTGATAAGAATGTTATTCAAGTTCAAATCTTGAAGGAATTAAAGGGAATTGTCTGAGTGGTCCAAAGAGGCTAGTTTGAGTTTAGTTTGGGTTTAATCCCAGCATGGGTTCGAGTCCCATATTCTCTGCATTCTACTTGCTATTTCAAGTATAAGTTAAATACAGGTTGAAGTCAAATTGGTGCGATGTTCTGTTTGGGACAGAAAGATTCTGAGTTCGAACCTCAGCTACCTGAAATATACTTTGCTATAGCACAAGAATTCAACTTGTGAATATACTAGGTTAGATCTAAACTAGTATACAATTAAAAACTACCAGAAATGTGTAAAATACACAGATATAAATCTCTAGAAAATATTGCTCTATATATGTATGTATCTAAAAATACATATATATATACACAGTATATAAAGAGACTAGAATATTGCTTTGTATATGTATGTAAAATACATATATACAGTATATAAAGAGACTATTATGGAAATCTATGCTATATATTAAAGAGAAGAATTTTATGCTCTGTGACTTTGCGTCCAAGGCATAAATAATTATATCCTATGTGACCTTGTGTCCAAAGGAATAAATGCTGTGACCTTTGTCCAAAGGCATAATTAACTCTTAGAGAAATTACTTGATAAACGAAGTGAAGTGAAATATCTTATTAACTTCAGGAAAAGAAATCAAACGAGATTCTACGATTAATGTGAATGAAAGTAGACAAGCCTATCTAATTAAGTAAAATGGCTTAAAAGCTGTTTGAATATGTGGGGAACCTTCCTCAAAGGCTAAATATAATATATGAGCTATAGTGTAAAAGTACCGTGAGGGAAAAGATTTTTGAAATAGTAGTTTTATAAGTAGCTCTAGTGATAATTACAACAAGAGCGTACCTTTTGCATAATGGGTCACCAAGTTAATTTTAGATGCAAATAGCTTATTAAACTCTAATAAGTGTATAGTAAAAGCGATTATTAAAATAATAATAAGCGTCTAAAGTTAGACCCGAAGCCTGGTGATCTTACTACAGTCAAGACTATAAAGGTCTGAACGGGTTATCGTTGCAAAGATATCCGAAGAACTGTGGTAAGTGAGTTAAAGACAAATCTGACTAGGATAGCTGGTTTTCTGCGAAACCTATAATAGTAGGCAATTTGAGTAACATTTTAGTAGGTACAGAACTTAATCTCAGACAAGGTGTAGAATTTCATTTTATATGAAATACATTTTACTTTGTACATATCGGGGAATCGTAGAGATTTTATCGGTGAGTATGTAGACTCGGAATGACAAAAATGAATCTTGAATTATCAGACATAGAATGCTAAGGTTGTATGTCAAAAGGGAAACAGCCCAGAACAAAAGTTAAGGTTCCAAAATTATTGTTAAGTGAAATTAAGAAAGTTTTTATATAAGTCGAAGGGAAAATGGGCTTGGAAGCGGCCATAATTTAAAGATCTCGTAACAGAGCACCTTTTAATTCTTAAAAGCATCGAAAATTTAACGGATCTAAATAATATACCGAAACTTTGTCCACATTTAACTTAAATAGTTATTTGAAGGGGTAGCAGAACGTTGAGTGAATATTTGATTTTTATTTTTTAAATAAAATTATAAAAAACTCAAGTGATAATGGTGACATGAGTAACAAAAAAGAATTAAACAACTCGCCTAAAGCTTATGGATTAATAAAGTAACGGCCTCTAAGTTTTGAATCTCAAGGTTCTAACGATGAGTAAAATCTTACTATTCTTAATGACAACATTTTTAAGTGAAAATGTGCTGGAAAGAAAAGAATAGAAAAACTTTATTTATAAATACAACAAACTCAACAGATGAGTATTATAAAAAAAGATTATAACCGTACCTAGAAACTGAAACAAGTAAGCTAGTAGAGAATACGAAGGCGCAAATGAGATAACAATCATAAAGGAACTCGGCAAACTGCCTACGTAACTTCGGGATAAGTAGGGCTCGTTAAGCTCGATTAATAGAGTAGTAATGAAGAAGCATAAAATATTGTTGTACGACTGTTTAATTAAAACACAACACTTTGCAAAAAGATGATAAGTCTAAGTATTGAGTGTGATGTCTGCCCGATCCCGGCTGGTTAACAATTTTAACTAAATTTTAAAAGTTTGGTTTTTGCGGAACCCCCGGTTAATGGCGGCCTTAACGTGAGGGTCCTAAGGTAGCGAAATGCCTTGGCCGTTAAATGCGGTCTTGCATGAATGATGTAACGATACAACAGCTGTCTCTATGATTGACTCAGTGAAATTATAATAACTGTGCAGATACAGTTTACCTCTAGTTAGACGAGAAGACCCTA
>Ga0247774_1000206_pt1 | contig 28164 bp, 26 predicted proteins | sample UWRJL001104B6_FD_179933 | JGI IMG/M metagenome (GOLD analysis project Ga0247774, IMG submission 179933) | Plant litter microbial communities from Arlington Agricultural Research Station in Wisconsin, United States - UWRJ-L001-104B-6 | ecosystem: Environmental > Terrestrial > Plant litter >...
TGCTGTCAACACTGTCGATGAAGCTCTGGCAGCAGCTAGGGAGATCGGATATCCCATTATTGTCCGTGCTGCCTACTGCTTAGGTGGTCTCGGGTCCGGTTTCGCCAACAATGAAGAGGAGCTAAGGAACATGGCGTCGCGCTCTCTTACACTGTCCCCGCAAATCTTGGTCGAGAAGTCTCTGAAAGGATGGAAGGAGGTTGAGTACGAGGTAGTCCGCGACGCAAACAATAACTGCATCACGGTTTGCAACATGGAGAACTTCGACCCCTTGGGTATCCACACGGGAGACTCGATCGTTGTCGCGCCAAGTCAAACCCTGAGTGACGAAGAGTATCACATGCTTCGAACGGCTGCCATCAAGATCGTCCGCCATCTGGGTGTTGTTGGAGAGTGTAACGTTCAGTACGCTCTGCAACCGGATGGTCTTGACTATAGGGTTATTGAAGTGAACGCCCGTCTCTCTCGGTCGTCTGCTCTTGCGTCCAAGGCCACTGGATACCCGCTAGCCTACACAGCCGCCAAGATTGGTCTCGGCCACACTCTTCCTGAGCTCCCTAATGCCGTCACCAAGACCACCACGGCCAACTTCGAGCCCTCCTTGGATTATATCGTTACTAAGATTCCGCGCTGGGATCTATCCAAGTTCCAACACGTCAAGCGAGATATCGGAAGCGCCATGAAGTCTGTTGGTGAGGTCATGGCCATCGGCCGAACGTTTGAGGAGTCTTTCCAGAAGGCTATCCGCCAGGTTGACCCCAAGTTCGTTGGCTTCCAAGGCGACAAGTTTGAGGATCTCGACAAGGAGCTGCAAAATCCTTCAGACCGCCGGTGGCTCGCAGTTGGACAGGCAATGCTTCACGAGAACTACTCGGTTGACAGAGTGCATGGATTGACCAAGATTGACAAGTGGTTCCTGTATAAGCTACAGAACATTGTCAACTGCCAGAGAGACCTCGAGAAGACGGGTTCGCTCAGCGCATTGAAGAAGGACCAGGTCTTAGCAGCTAAGAAGATGGGTTTCTCGGACAAGCAGATTGCTCGCGCGGTCAACAGCACCGAGGATCAAGTTAGGGCTTACCGTTTGGGCTTGGGCATTCGCCCCTGGGTCAAGAAGATCGATACGCTCGCGGCTGAGTTCCCTGCCGATACCAACTATCTTTACACCACGTACAACGCCTCGACCCACGATGTCACATTCGAAGATAAGGGAACCATCATTCTCGGAAGCGGCGTCTATCGTATTGGTAGCTCTGTTGAGTTCGACTGGTGTGCCGTCAGCGCCACGCAAGCTCTGAGGCAGATGGGCCAGAAGACAGTCATGATCAACTACAACCCTGAAACCTACTCGACCGACTTTGACACTGCCGACAAGCTATACTTCGAAGAGTTGAGCTACGAGCGTGTTATGGATATCTACGAACTTGAAAGCGCCTCGGGCGTGGTAGTCTCTGTTGGCGGGCAACTGCCTCAGAACATCGCCCTTAGACTTCAAGAGGCTGGAAAGGCTAACGTGCTTGGGACGGATCCTAAGGATATCGACAAGGCTGAGGATCGTCAAAAGTTTTCGGAGATTCTTGACACTATTGGGGTGGACCAACCGACATGGAAGGAACTCACCTCTGTTGCCGATGCCAAAAAATTTGCCGACGAAGTCGGCTACCCCGTCCTGGTTCGCCCCAGCTACGTCCTATCTGGAGCTGCCATGACTGTGATTCGCAGTGAAGAGGACCTCCAAGTAAAGCTGGAAGCGGCAAGCAATGTTTCTCCAGACTACCCTGTCGTCATCACCAAGTTTATCGAGGGCGCCGAGGAAATTGACGTCGATGGTGTGGCTTCGGGTGGCGAACTGATCATACACGCTGTGAGCGAACACGTCGAACAAGCGGGTGTCCACTCCGGGGATGCCACTCTGGTTTTGCCTCCGGTCAACCTCGATCAGAACACCATGGACCGAGTCAGGGAGATTGCCGAGAAGGTTGCCAAGGCCTGGAACATCACTGGTCCTTTCAACATGCAAATTATCAAGGCGAACAACCCGAATGGCGGAGCACCTGCCTTGAAGGTTATCGAATGCAACCTGCGCGCTTCCCGCTCGTTCCCCTTTGTCAGCAAGGTCCTGGGTGTCAATTTCATCGATGTTGCTACGAAGGCATTGGTCAACAAGGATGTGCCTGACCCCACGAATCTGATGGCTGTCAAGCGCGACTACGTTGCCACCAAGGTTCCGCAGTTTTCGTGGACTCGTCTGGCCGGAGCAGATCCCTTCTTGGGCGTCGAAATGGCGAGCACGGGTGAAATGGCCTGCTTCGGAAAGGATCTTGTGGAAGCATACTGGGCCTCGCTGCAGTCGACCATGAACTTCAGGGTCCCCCTCCCTGGAGAAGGAATCCTCCTTGGTGGAGACACCACCAAGGAGTGGCTGAATAAGGTGGTGGATTATCTCGCTCCTCTTGGATACAAGTTCTATGCAGCGGAGAACGACGTGGCCAAGTTCCTCGAATCGACTGCGAAAGGCAATATCTCGGTCGAGGTCATCGATTTCCCCGTCGACGACAAGCGCGCTCTCCGTGAGAAATTTGAACAGCACAATATCAAGGGAGTTTTCAATCTGGCGGTGGCTCGAGCGAAGACTGTTGAGGATGTCGATTATGTTATGCGCCGGAATGCCGTCGACTTTGGTGTCCCTCTCTTCATGGAGCCAAACGTAAGTGCCCCCCGGTCTACCACGACTCGGTCGACCCAGACTAACACGATCCCAGACTGCCATTCTCTTTGCTCAGTGCATGAGCGAGAAGCTTCCTCGCGGGGAGGGCATTCCCAGTGAAGTCCGCCGCTGGTCCGAGTTCATCGGCGGCAAGCCGCTGTAGAGGCTGGGCGTGTTCTATAATGTAGAAATTGGATATAGTAGGGAGGCTGAAGCATTCAGAATGTGTTTGGAACAACACACGTATCCTCATAGCAGTGAGTCATTGGAGTTTAAACAATAGGGGCCGAGACCGATCTTAAATATTTGCGTCTTCTTTTTCTGCTTCTTCAGTCAAGGATCTTTATTGTTGAATGGCGCAAGTACATCGTAGAATCAGCTCGGTGGTAGACGACCAGATGAATTCAACCAGACCTAAGTTACATAGTACCCCAGCGGCCCAGTGACCTCGTGTCAACATCCCCCTTTTCCCAGCGCAAGTGAGCAAATTCGGCATTTTGCAAGGTCATTTGTGCAGAGCGCAAGTTATATCGACAGCTCAAGGGAACTAGAATATTTAATTGAAAAGCACTGGAAATTCCCATCTATTAGGCAAACAAGGAAACGTCCCATGAGATGCCTGCATCAAGCCAGCATCGTAACAAATATTTCTTCTTTCTCAAAGGAAGCTTCTCCTGTTCCGAATCCTAGAACTCCGGTTCCGAGAGGAACGTCAAGCCGATGAACGCCTAGTTTCCTTGTTTACCGCCCTTCCTTGTATCTCTCTTCCTCAGCTTGAGAATGCAAGATGAATGCGCGTGTGCCCTTTCTTTTCCCTTCGTCTTCGCCTAGCCACGTCCTGATGCAGCCACGTGCAACCGACGGTTGGTATATGTGAATGATTTCTACTCATCTCCCCTTCTTTCGTACTCTTGTCGTCCTAAGAATAATCTCGTCGTCGGTCGTTTAGCCTAACGGCAGAAAATTGTTTAGCAAGCGGACCATTGTCATCCTCGCCAGCTGCGTCGCCTTCGACCGGTGTATGTGAAAGTGGGATAATGATGGGGGAAGTGGTGGAATTGAAGGTGGCGAGGGTGTTGGTAGCGGTCTTGTTCTCTTTCTTTTTGGAAGGCGCGGTGCTCCGAGTAGACTCCTCTTTCTTGACGCCGTCACGAGGGTCTCCGGACAACGACTTAAAGCTACCAGTAGCACGACGATGCCTCTTTCGATCGCTGCCCGGAGTGGCCGAGCCATCGCTTGAACCCCTAGAACGCTTGCCAGAGGGATGCTGTCCTCTGCCGCCACTATCACTGTCCCTCCGGTCGGCACCATCGAAGGCATTGCTGGCCCCGCTCATGATCTTACTTGGGGAAGGCTCATGCTCACCAGTCGAATGCAGAATCGCCTGAAGGGTCTGCCAGCCCTCGGTAGAACGCAGTTGGTATGTGTCGGCAAGATCATGTCCAGACGCAACGCGGCACAAGAGAGCTTCTTCGTCCTGTTGAGGTGAAAATAGGATTCTAAGTCAGCTCTTCGCAATAGAAGAACGTCTCACGCTAGGGCCTTACCTTTGAGAGAACGCCCATTTGATGGATAAAACATAGTAGATGGAAATTGGACATCTCGAGACCACCCTCGTCGGGACGACCACCGCCTGTGAGCTTGAGCATCTTGGCAACATCGTTGTGTGTCTGGCTTTCGCCAATGTGAGCTCGATTATCGATGGGAAAGCCGGGCTCCTTGAACATGGGGCTCGGTACGTCCGGGAAGCCATGTGTGAGAGTAACAAAGAGGTATTCTACAGGAAAAGCCGGCTTGGCATTTTCCTGCACATTGGCGCCATACTCGTTGACCTTGCGGTAGAATACTTCGGGGATGTACTTGGTCCGCGTGGCTGATGGGTCTTCTTCCTCTTGAACGAGCATAGTATTAGGGTCGGCCGACGGCTCGATGATCTCGGCGGTAACCATCTCCACGGCAGAGTTGGATATCTGGTAGGACGACACCTCGATCTCGCCCTGCTCGTTGCCGGTTATGATGCACGTCACGAAAGGAGACCCGAAACGACCCGTCCTACTCCATTTGGTGATCTTGGGGTGTTTGGCTTGCATCCGCGAAGCAAAACATATTTCTTGGGCAGCCAGATAGTACGAGTCAGCGTGCCGTCTGCAGATGACAGAGCCATCATTGTTGCCAGCGTCGAGAAGATCTGACCAAATGACGCCGACCTTCTCCAAGCCGCACATTCTAGCAACCTCGTCGACAGCTTCCTCGTTTTCCCACTTATCTAGAGACACGCCATCGACCTCGTCTATTTGCGGAGGTTCGTAGATGGCCTCTACAACGGCCTTGATCCCGAGAGGGACTTTGGTGTACTCCTTATACCGTCCATACAAGTAACCAAGCCGCTGATGTCCAGCTTTCCTCCAGGCATCTATGAAGGCATTGATGATATCGGGGCTCGAGAACTCGACGTGGTCGACCATCCGGAAAGGCTGAGGCTGTAGGATGATAGCACTCGGCTGGCATTTGCTGCAGATGCCTTCTGGCCACTGAGGATGCCCTGAAGAACACTGCGTCTGTACTCGGTAGTACGGCTCTGCCAGAGGTGGAATGAAAGAGCTGCCATGCTCCGGTTTATTCGTTGCCGAGTTAATCTTCTTTAGGTAAGCATGGTATGAGAGATATTTGATACCGTTGTCGGCGAGATATTCGGAGTTGAAAGGATCGAGAGGCGTGCAGTAGTCGCACATTCCCTTAGGACCGTGCCGGCACATTGTGTTGTGCTTCCGTGGGATCTTGCCGTCTTGCGCATCCAAAGAGTTATCCAGCTCCGACTGCTTGACGTTCTCCCACGGCCTAGGACCCTTCATCACCTCGATAGCCTCACTCTTACTGACGAGATCGTCCTCGACAGACTTGCCGTTTAGTCGTATGGAAGTTGCAGCCGGCTGCTTCGACTCGCCGTTTTCTTGTCCGTTCGGGACCGTGTCTCTATGTTTGTAGGCGACCCAAATCATGTCGCCATGTCTAAAAGGCAGAAAAAGTGTGGTCAGTACACAGTAAAATGCCATAACGCAGGGCTAGGGGCCAGGGCATTACTTGAAGCCAACCTGGCCAATCTTGAACTGGGCAATGTCGCGAAGGAGCTTCGCCTCGCCACCGGAAGGAGCATTTGCGAGCGTTACTGTTCTCGGGTCGACTGTGTCGGGCAGGTTCTTTAGTAGCTGGCGGCCTAGGTGGTCGAATGTATCTGATGGCTCCACGGTTATGCGGAACGTGCCATCTGGCCCGCGAAGGCGAAGAAGCATCTTGAAAGCCGACCTTGGGCGTTCCGGGGGAGCTCTCGATTTGGGTGGGAGCCTTAGGTAGTGGTGGGGCTTCGAAGACAGAGGAGGCCGGCGTTGCGTTGATGTAGGACACGAGTTCGAGAAGCTCCTGGCGATTCTGAAAAAGTGGAAAATGGAAGCGCAGGTATTGTAGGAAAAGTACGGTATCGTATATTGCAGTGAAATTGTCCGCGCAAAAGAAGCAATCGAGCGTTGAATTGTTGTGGAGGTTCTGGCTCGAGTTTGTGTGGGGCCGGAGCGGATTTGGCCTTGTGTACATAGGTACTCGTTGGCCAAAAGCTTAAGTCCTGACAAATTGCCCGTGTCGTCATCAACAGCGCTGCCTTCCGAATTCTTACTACAGTGCGCCTGCCTAGCTTTATCACGTAGCACTGCGCATTGACTGGTGTTTCCTATCACACCTTCAAAGTTCGCTGTTCAGTAGCAAATATCAAATCTGGAGCGGATTCCTTATAACGTTGATTGCTAGGCGGTAATTAACCTTCACAGCTCTGTACCAGCGATTCTAAAAAGTGCTTGGGTTTTGTTGAGTCTAAATACCTAAGTACCTTGGTGGCCTCAACCTCTTACAGCCGCCCATTTTGAGTCTTACATCTAGATTCACTCTCTTGCCCAACGGTTAATTTTTCTCCAGCCTTACAGCCGGATTTCTTTCAATGAAGCTCAAGTCTACCTTGTGTCCGAGAAGCTCTCTAATGTTGGAAATGCCATACTTGATCATAGTAGGCCGCTCCAAGCTCAGGCCCCAACCGTAAACCCTCATGTCCTTGGGCAAGCCCATGGGTTCAAGCATCTCGGGGCGGAACATACCGCTGTTGCCAATCTCGACAAGCTTGTTCAGGCCCTTGTGGTAGCTGAAGATCTCCATACTAGGCTCGGTGTACGGGTTGTAAGCTGGCTTGAACTTGAGATCCGTGATGCCCATCTTGCCGAAGAAGATCTCCATGAACTCCATGAGACCACCCAAGGTCAAGCCATAGTCGGCGATGACACCTTCGACCTGGTGGAACTCGGCAAGATGCGTGGCGTCAACCGACTCATTGCGGAAGACTCTGTCGATCGAGAAGAGCCGCACGGGAGGAGGGCGGCCGTCGGGGCCCTTCTGAGATGCCAGCTTTCGCAGCATGGCTGTCGAAATGGCAGTTGTGTGGGTCCGGAGAACAAGACGCAGTGACTCATCAGCAGACCAGGGGTATCGGTAGCCAATCGAGTCAAATTTACCGTCCTGGTGTACCTGCTTCACATCCTCCCAGTACTTCTTCTGATCTTGATTCACGCCTTCCTCCGCACGAGGCATGTCAGCCTTTGGCGGGTCGGATATGTAGAAGGTATCTTGGAGATCACGGGCCGGGTGCTGTTGCGGTACGAACAGTGCGTCAAAATTCCAGAAACCAGATTCGACATATCGGCTGGTTGGCATCTCCTCAAAGCCCATCTCGAAGAAGATTTGCCGGAACTCATGCCGCACCTTGTTCAGGGGGTGAAGAGCGCCAGAGTTTTGGTCGGCACCCAGCGCCTTGAAATTGTATGGCTTGAAGCTCGTGGTCTTCCAGGAGCCTGACTGGATCATTTCCGCCGTTAAATCCGTCTCTTGCTTGGCAATCTCGAGGGCAAAATTCTCTCCCTTGTTGATGGTGAAGGTGATGACTTTCTGCACCTTAACGAGCTTTCGCTTCTTTAGGTCTGCAATGACTTTGAAATCGTGCGCTCGCGTCTCCTTGATCTGTTGGAGCTGTTTCTGCGTCACATCTTCGACAGACTTGGCCTGCAGCGTTCTTTGTTAGCTCCCGTTCTTGATATTCTTGCATGGCCACAGAATACAACGAACAGTTGCGACAAGCTTTCCGTCTTTCGTCTTAGAGATCCATTTCTCCTTGAAGGCTTTCCCCTGGCCCAGTTTTGTCACCTGTTTGTCTCCAATGGCCTTCTCGAGTTCGGGGATTGTCAATCCTTCCATAGCCTGCCTCAAGGCCTCGAAGACTCGCGCTTCGTGGCTCCCATGTTCCGCGATCTGTTCTCCTTCTGGTTCCAAGATGGCTTCATCTTTGTCGATTGCTTTATACGTGACCATGGACCTAGAAGTTAATCGGTCAAGCGCCGCCTTGAGCTCTGCGAACGTTGCATTGGGGAAAGCTTCGGTAGATTGAACAGGTTCGTTCTGGGAAAGGGCATAGAGAACTTCCGTCGTGAGGTCCCCAGAGGAACCGCTTTCGGCTGTCATTTTGGTGGCTGTTTTCTATGAATCTCTCTGAGCTTTCTTGAAGTATCCCGTCAAATTTTTTTTGGGGAAGATGGGAGAAAAGAAAGGGCAAAGTAGGGGCTGGGTGACAAGGTCGAGAATGTGTCATACCTAGCCGTGTCCGTCCAAATTTCTGCGACAAAAGATTCACAACTGGGGTCGATCCCAGCCACATCTGCCCCACGAAGCACAGACACCCTATATCCCCACTAGCTTAAACGACGGGAACTCACTAGCCACAGAATCAAGCTTCCTGTGGCGTCATTTCCCAACAGCCCCCCCGGGGGGGGCCATCACTTCGATCAGCATTCCTCCACTTCGGAAGGCAAGTTTGTCGGCCTTACCGCAGCCTTACTCGGGTTTAAACCAATCCATCACCAGCGCTCCCACCACCCGACGGACGCCGCCTTGGAGCATCGACGCGCCATACTATCGATTCAACGCTTGCAAATTCTCGGCGAAGCAAACTCGAAACTGATCACCAGAAACATGTAACGCGCACTCAAGGCAACCCGACAGAACCGCAGAGCTCGCTAGCCTTGCCTTTTGTCCTTCAAATGATGAGGCCATGAGCAATGCGTTGCCGCCAAGTCCTCTCGCGGTGCATCCATCTCCCGACCCAAACGAGAACGAGAACGATGAAATCAACAACTCAGACGGGCCATCCGACACGCCAACGAGGACAAACGGAAGCCGTTCTGCATCTCGATCCCGGCGCCGCCGGAAGCGCAAGACTAAACCGAACAACGGGCTGATCAAGAAACTCCAGTTTATGACATGTCTGCTGAAGAGTCTTGACACCCTGATATTTGCTGAGCTTGCTGTTTTGTACTATATGGAGTGCGTCAATGCCTGCTTCTTCAGCTTGCGTTACTTCTCGCTTGATTACTGACTTCGTTGCTTGGATAGATGCTCCCTGGTTCGGTTTAGCCTTCGCGCGATTCCCCATTATGCATTTCTCACTCCAAAGTCCGAGGCCTTGCCCATAGTCCTACGGGCACATCCATCCCACGTTATTTCGATACTTCTACCAAATGCCATATGCATGCTTATCCACCTTTTCATGAGCCTTCCGAAGGGCTCTGAACTGACGAGAGGTCACCTCCACGGGGGTATCCTAATCGACTTTATCGGGCAGAAGCCCCCCACGACAAGGTTGGCATTTCTCTCGTTGGACCTTATCATATTAGCCATTCAATGCCTCATGCTGGCCGTTCATTCCGACCGGGAGGCACTTAAAAGCGCATCTGCCCGGCCAAACAGGATGTTGGATATTTTGTCTACCTTGGACCGCGAGGTCAGGGGCTCCCGAACACAGGACGATGAAGAACGCGGCGTGCCGTCACGGAACCCGCTCCAGAATTTCATAAACGAAACTGTCAACATCGAGATGAGATCACTCAGACAGCGAGTCGAGCATGAAGAAACAACAGCCGCATCGGGGACGGAGCGGGAGGCATACGAGAACAATGCTGGTGAAGGAACTTCCTTGGTGGCAGACTCGACAGCGCCCCCGGCTGTCGGGAGGAGGCAGCTAGAGGACATTTACGCCTCTGGGAACGCAATCATTGGCAACTTCCACGTAGTACATTCATTACGGTCGGCCAGCACCGACTACGGATCTGCGGCGGCGCATTCTATCAGGACCTTAGGATATGCAACGGCGCTTGCAGCGTTTATGGCACAACAAAGAGGGCAAACATTGGGTCGGAGTCCAAGATAGATGGTAAATACCACAGTTTATGAGTACAACGACGTTGTTTGGGACGGTGCTCCCGTCAGGAGACCTTTTTACCCACGTTTCCAACTCCTGTTCCTTTGACTGACACGATCATGTCCCCAGATTCGTCGTCTTCATCTAGTTCCCTCAGTCCCCAGCGGCTTGCTCCGAATCTCCTTAGATCCTTTGCAAGCTCGATTATCCCTTCGCTACCAAGCACCTTCTTTCCAATGCGCAACCTCCCAACGTCTTCTGAGCCCATGGCCATCAGTGTTAATATGGTGGGCGCGGCTATCCTGCTCGCACAACCTCCTTGCTCTATGGTCTCCAAGAGCTGGTAAGCGCAGTTCTTCCCGATGTCTTCGGGAACGCCGCCACCTTCTGCAGGCGCTGGTAGGTCCGCCGAGTAAAACACGCCAGGGACCGTGGTTTCTGCGACCAAGCTGAGACCGAATCCGATCCCAGTCCTCTTCTTTTCGGAAGTTTTGTCGCCAATCTGCCGCAGGGGGGCTTCGTCGCACTGAGACGCAATATAGACGTCGGAAACGAAGGGGTTCAAAACCCCTCGAGCGGCATGTATCATCCGCGAGCTGTTCGCCGGCGAAACCCCAGTGCAGTAGGCCACTCCTCTTATCTTCTTGACTCTCCCTGCACTCCGGTTCAGATGTAGCGTCTTGGGAAGCCTGACCTGACCCTCAAACCGTAGCTCCACCTTCCCACCGCCCCCACGGCCCTTCTGCCCTTCGCATGCTCTCCTGAGGACAAGAAGTTGAATCCGTATTGTCGGAATTCCAAAGAGTCCAAACAGCGGTAGTATGGCCGTTCGGAAGGTATCCACAGAGATATCACCCACTTCCGTCGCCGAGGTTATGACGCCGGGACCAGAAAATCTCACGCTCATGTGGGCCTGCGCGAAGGGCGCCAGGAGGCAGAGGGGCATGAGGAAGTAGGTGATCCCCCGTCTGCAGGTGGCCGGAATCTCTTGTTCTATCACGCCATCGATGGTGGCGCCATAGCCCGCTTTTGCTCCTGTAATGAGACCCGGCTGGTATGCGATTTTGGCGCCGCTGAGGGATACATCAACCTTCGACCCATTCGTCACGGAGTGGAGGAGGTGGACGAGGGTAACCTCGTGGGGTGCGAGGCCGGGGTCTGTCGGCGAGGAGCTGCGGATTTTGGAAATGAAGATGGGGTGGCCGGTTAGGGTCGATAGGACCAGTCGCTGGACGAGTGACCGGTGGCCTTCAAGTTGAATGAAGTCGGATATTGAAGTCATTATGGCTCGACGGTAGGACCGACCTCTTATTACTTTTTGCTCGTCCGTCGGCAGGTTCAGCTTGCTGGGCGGAGAGTGGGAGGAAAATTCAAAAATTCTGCCACTGTGTGGTGGGGGGTGAGGAATAATTTCTTATCGATAGCGGGTAGCAGTGGTAATGGACATGCGACAGGGGTGTAAAAGACGCGGTTCGCGCTGAAAGAAGGGACCTTAGTTTTTTTGGATTTTTTTTTGGCAGCGAGCCGACATCTTCTTAATCCGTGCTCTGTCTCTTGAATCCCATGTACCTTCACAACATCATCCTTGATGAAGCTGAAATTTTTAAATAGAGGCCTCCTCCATGTCGGCTAGGGCACTCAAAAGCCTGAGGCAAACGCCCAACTTTATTTGTGCACAATGCGCCTTCGCCATTCGCAATGCCGCTCGACAACCTCGACTACTATTCCATACCTCCTCTATTATGGGAGCGCGGCGGGCGAAAGGCATACCCCGAATCCTACCATCGAAGGTCCGAAATCCATTTCCAAATACCCCTACAACATCGGCAGGGGAATTGCCGGACGATCCTTTTGCGGAGAAGAATGAAGCAGACAATATCAAACGAGGTCCTGAAGAGGAACAGATGCTGGAAAGGATGAAGGCTGGCGCAAACGTCCGGTTCTTCGAGCAAGATTATGCAGGGAACCGGAGAGAGCTGAGCAGCGTGCAGGAATTTTCTATGGCGTTGGACGGAAAGTCAGAAATCCGGGATGCCATAAAAAAGGATCCCAAACAGCTCTTTGAGCTTGCGGAGGGGGCATCATTGGAAGAGGACGAGGACGAAATGTGGGAGTCTCTGGATCCGGAAGTCAAGGATGAGCTGCTCAGCGGGGAAAATATCGAGCAAATCAGGGCCGACCTGGAGATGGAGTACCAAAAGGGGCTCGCCGAGGGCAAGACGATCAAGCAAATACGGGCCAAGATGCGAGAGGAGCTCAGAGAGAATCTTGAACACTATCTCGAAGAGACGAACCAGGAGCATCTACTGGAGCCTATGCCCCTACCACGGATTGATGAACTTGCATGGCCAAAATCCCCACAGAGGAAACTCATCCTAAGCTTGAACGGTGCTATTCTAGGGGTGCGCAATAGAGTTGAGCGCGGAAAACCGCTGTCGGAAGACCATATACGCCCGGTTTGGAAGCGATACTTTGGAGCCCGGCAGACGCTTGCCTTGAAATGGAATGCCGTCCCTGAGGAGGTATGGGCCTTTCTGTGGGCCACGTTTTCAATGGATGATCCAGTCAACAACCCGAAGCGCTCTGGCCATATCTCCTTGCTGGCAAAGGATATGAGCGCCGCCGGCATAAGCCTCACTTCCTCCCAGCAGATATTGACAATCGAATCACTGTTCCTCACCAACTTTGAGGCAGACGCCATGAAAAATTGGAAGCGATGCATACCGACACTGGGCGCAGACACTTCCGAGTCGTTCACCGAGTTCTGGGAACTAGGAGCCCGCCTATTTTGCAGACTGGGGGATGTGGAGCAAGCAAGTCGTGCTGTCGATAAGCTTCTCGACACCGGCTCCGACCCTCGCATTATTATGCCTCTAATTGCTGCCTACACGAACAAGAACACGGAAGAAGACTTTCGGATGGCGTGGGCTTATTACAAGCGTCTCAAGGTATGCCTCGGTCAGGACATGAAGATCGAGGATTATGACCAGATCGTATCAAATTTTCTGGCCGCAAACCGAACAGAAGACGCATTAAGGGTATTTGTCGATATGATGACCTCAGGGAAGGTCGAGGTCATGACCAACCGCCGCCTTCCGCTCGTCATCGGGAACAAGTTTTTCTTCGGGAAGTGGCTCAAGCGACTTATCGGCGCCGGAGAGCTCACTGGCGCCCAAAACGTCCTCACCTTCATGCTTCAACGGAGCGTTCAGCCATCGCCAATACAAGTTAACGGCCTGATAGGCGCCCTGTATCGTACGGGCCTTGCGAACCAAGTCCAGAAGGCGGACGAGCTGGGTTGGGAAATGATCAAGTCTCGCTTGGACTTTGTCGTTGCTAGGCGAGAAGGCAAAGGAACGCGGCGACAGGTCGACCTCCTAAAGCCGGTGGCATACCCCCCAGCCACGCTGGAAACGTTTTGCATTCTTGCCGAAAACTACAGGGTGCGCGGTATTCGCAAGGCAATGGACCAGTTGATGGACGCCTTCGCCATGGCCGAAATCGAGTCAGACGCCTTCCTCATGAACCAGCTCCTGGAGAATCACCTGCAATACGGTGAGCACGACGCAGCCCTGCAGCTCTACCGCGACCTTGTCCCGACAGGGCAAATCCAGCCAAACCCCTACACCTTCATGGCCCTCTGGAAGGTCCTCTTTGTCAACCGTGCGAACATACTCGAGGACGACTTTGAACCGGAAACACGGAAAGCACGGTCCACATTTGCCGAAATGATGCGCTTTATCCACGTCTTTGAAGAGCGTCAGATTGACGACCAACTCGCCCGCAAGGTCCTGCACACATTCCGTCGCTTGCGAGACCCACACGGCCTCATTGTCGCGTTGAAGGCGATGCATCAGGTCTTTGGGTACTTGCCCAATGAAACAATTGCACTCGAGCTCACGGTCGGGACTGTCAACCTCAATCTCGACTCATCCAAGCTTAGTTTCAAGGTCAGGAATAAGTTGCGGGAGCAGAAGAAGGCCATGGACCTGGATATTTTGCGACGCCTTCGGGAGAAGGCGCTTGAACTACCGGACGAGAAGCGCAGCCAGTCGACCCGGTTAGAGGACCTAGCGAGCGACATGGACGACCATGACAGGGGGTTGGTCCTGCTGGAGTATCTTGTCGGATTTTACACACCTAAGCGGGATCCCGAAGTTAGCGAACTCGTCGACGATTTGAAGCTCTTTGAACATGCCGCGGAGGAGATGGGCGTGTATGACGAGGGCGAAGAGATGAATCATGACGTTGAAGTTGCCCACGAGGCGGAATCAAGGAATGGTGGCGGGCTGTTTGGATAGTGTGTACTACCTATTTCTAGTATAGAACAAGGTCCAAGGACAGTAGAATTAGGCCAGAAAGGCAACTTAACTAGTTAGATTATTGTAATCATACGGGGCATCTCCGCCATACGTGTTCCCAGCTTTGCCTTAGGACAAGCTTAGATCCTGCTTTGGGATTTCTCTCGAGTCATGTGGTGATGTATGGGCATTTCGAGAGGACTGACCAGGCTCCACTCAAGCACTTTCGCACCTTCCCGATTACTAGGTACACAATCACAATCTGTCGGCACTGGGCTTCACAGGCAAATGAGGCCTCTATACTGTATCAAGAATCATTAAGCTTTTCCCCGCCGTCACATGGGTATCTCTTTCTAAAATTCAAGTGATTGGCCCGCCGACCAACCTGCTACGATTACAGTTGAAGGAACTGAACAGAATATACCTCTGTGGAAGCCGCCAGGTTCGACTTCGGAAACAAATGCTCAAAAATCCAAACGCCATCGCTATGTTGGAGAAAAAGCAAATTCCTGCTCCGCCCCCTTCTCTTTCGTCTCATTTTTGGCTAGCCGCAAGCCGCATCGCTCATAGTAATTTCAAATGCGCCGCTACTCGTCTTCCTGGATGCCGTAGCAGTGTCTGCCATCCGAGAGCCATGATATTGCTACAGTGCGAGTCTCTGGCGTTTCGGTGTGCAAGGTGCCACCTGGGGACCATCCTTCCGTTTCGGTCGTCGATCCCAGGCGAAGAATCTATCCGTCGTGGTGCCGCTGTAGTCACGAATATGACGAACCCTCTCCTATGAGAGATCCATATCTTCGCCGTCCAGCCGGTCGCCAACGGAGCTGAGGCCCGAACTTGGGGGTCTCGAATCCAAGTCTGCGTCCCCGTTCATTTCCTCCAGCTCCTCTTCCTGAACACCAAACCGTTGTTTCTGCCAGGCTGTGATGCTCGCCTCCGAACCGCCTTCGATGAGAACCTCGCCTTGGTCATTTCCCTTGCCGAGGATTGTGGAATGGTACTTGGAATCCTCGCCTGTTTTGCTGTGTTTCTTCTTTAATGCTATGGAAAAGGTTGGGAGTTAGCAAATGGTCATGACAAAGCTATCGGCCGAGAAATGAAGGGCAGATTACCAGAAAGATAATCTGTGGCATCAGGATCCCCATCAACCGCAGCGTAGTCTCGTATTGTCTTGTTTCTCGCCCCCATAAACCATTGAAGGAATTCTTCCATCCCCCGGGCATCTCCCTCCTCAAACGTCATGTGGGTTGCAGGGGCGGGCTGGGCCTGTATGGCGGATAGGTCTTCGAGCGCCATTCGCATATCGACCGTAGAGGGGTGCAGCCGGTCGTTGTTGTTCGCATGCTCCGCGAGCCGTTCACAAAGTGCCTCCAGGTACCGCACCGTGATGTCTGTAAATGCCTCCAAGGTTGAGGGCTTCATGCCTACATATCCTGTCGCGCGAAGGATCTGGAGAACAACAGGGCGGAGGAGGGCCTGGTGAAAAGGAAAATTCGGTGCCGACGCCATTTTCGTAGAATGCGTAGAAAAAGTGAGGCGTGGCACCTCTGAATCGCAAATGAGAGAGGAAAGTAGACAGAAAATTGTTGATGTTGCATTCATGTAGGACATCTAGCTTCACGCTTGACAAACATGTTGGCGCGCGAGTGGCACCCTGAATGAGCATGATTGGGTGGTTCCGCCTCTCATATTCTACATTAGGGTAAGGGTTTTCACCCGCTAACGAGATCCGCCTTCGGTATTCACTGGCTCGGCGTCTCGTAGCGGCTACAGTCGGCGAAGAGCAACCCTTTTAGTTTCCCCTCTTTGAATTGGAAATTTGTAGAGCTCTTCCGGACGACATGCTGGTCATGATAAAAGCATCGGTACGCATTGCCGGAAGGGGACTTCTCCATTCCTGATCATGATGCACCTTCTCTCAGAAAAACCCTCCTCTGAATTGAAATTTTAGAAGTCATTGGCTTATCCACGTCATCTTCTGCATCCTTCTGCATCCAAAAACGCAATGAGACGAACTGTTTATCGATCCCTCGCAATCCCGAGCCCATCAGTCCATCGTTCGTTACGAATACACCGAGCAGGACCCGCCATTCTTTCTAATATGACTCCTCCACATAACTCTACGGCGACGCGCCGCCTTCATGCCACGGCCAAACATTTGAGTCCTGCTCTATCGACACCGTCAACCTCATTCCCAAAACACCATGATAAGATCCAGGATCCCAGGCCGACGCCATACTTCATCGACAATGAGTTCAAGCTCTCATCTTCGCAAGAACTCATTGACCTCTACGACCCGGCAACAAACTATCTCGTGACACGAGTGCCTCAGATGACGGACACGGAGCTCAAGGCTGCAGTTCACAGCGCTGAGAAGGCCTTCTCCTCGTGGCGGAATACGAGCACCCTGGCGCGCCAGCAGATTATGTTCAAGTTCGTAGGCCTCATCCGCGAGAATTGGGATAGGCTAGCCGCAAGCATTACTCTAGAACAAGGCAAGACGTTTGCGGATGCCAAGGGCGACGTTCTTCGGGGGCTGCAGGTTGCTGAGGCGGCTTGCGCGGCACCGGAGCTGCTGAAAGGCGAGCTCCTGGAAGTAGCCAAGGACATGGAAACAAGGACTTACAGGGAACCACTGGGTGTCGTGGCTGCCATATGTCCTTTCAGTTCGTTTATGCCCGTTAGATTGATGCCTGCACGGCCTATTGACTGATGGTTCGCAGATTTCCCGGCTATGATACCACTCTGGTGTATCCCAATCGCAACGGTAACTGGCAACACTCTTGTGCTCAAGCCTTCGGAGCGCGACCCAGGCGCCGCCATGATACTTGCCGAGCTTGTCCAGCAAGCTGGGTTCCCTCCCGGCGTGGTCAACGTTGTCCACGGTGCTCACCGAACCGTGAATTTCATCCTCGACGAGCCATCCATCAAGGCGATATCCTTCGTGGGTGGGAACAAAGCTGGTGAATATATATTTACCAGAGGATCCGCCAACGGCAAGCGTGTGCAGGCCAATCTTGGAGCCAAGAATCATGCTGCCGTGCTGCCTGACTGTAACAAAAACCATTTTATCAACAGCGTGGTGGGCGCCGCGTTCGGTGCAGCTGGGCAGCGGTGCATGGCATTGAGCACCCTCGTCATGGTAGGTGAAACGATGGAGTGGCTACCCGAGCTCGCAGAGAGGGCCAGGGCTTTGCAGGTGAATGCTGGGTTCGAAGAAGGCGCCGATCTTGGTCCCGTCATCTCGCCGCAGAGTAAATCCCGTATCGAAGAGATTATTGCCAGCGCGGAGGCAGAGGGCGCAACCATCCTGCTTGACGGTCGCGGCTACAAACCGCCCAAGTATCCCGATGGGAATTGGATCGCGCCTACCATCATTACCGGCGTCAAACCCCACATGCGCTGCTACAAGGAAGAGATCTTTGGCCCCGTTCTCGTCTGCCTGTCGGCTCAGACCCTCGACGACGCGGTGGATCTCATCAATGCGAATGAGTACGGCAACGGCGTGGCCATCTTCACCCGTTCGGGAGCGACGGCGGAGGCTTTCAGGAAAAACATCCAGGCGGGGCAAGTGGGCATCAATGTGCCCATTCCCGTGCCGCTACCCATGTTCAGCTTTACGGGCAACAAGAAGAGCGTGGCGGGCGGTGGGGCGAGCACCTTTTATGGCCGGCCTGGCATCAACTTTTACACGCAATTGAAGACTGTCACGGCACTGTGGCAGGCGGAGGATGCAATTTCTAAAAAGGCTGACGTGGCGATGCCCACGCAAGCATAATCATCTGTATCATAGTCGGAGATTGAATATTAGGATACGGTGAAGTTGTAGATTCAGATGGGATTGAAGTTGGAAAGAAAGCAGAATGAACCTTGGGCCTAGCATGGTGAATAAGACGAGAAACCAACAACGGCGAAGTGAAGATAGAATAAAATCGCACAGCACTTGATATCGTGAACACCATCACCATGCCATTTTCTATGATCGTGCTGGCAGGACGGACTGCAAAACTCTAGTCGTCCCTATCAATAGTATGATTCCCCATGTTTAGATTAATATTTTAGTTTATTTCTTTAACCAACCAAGGTAGAGAGCCTCTACATTCCAAACCCACCAGCGACCCAGAGTTCACGCCAGATGGGCACGTCCCAAATATCTCTACACTAGAACACGAGTCTCAGCTGCCCAGCCCTCCACTCTCCCACTTCTCTCTTTTGTTCATCTCGTCCGAGCCCCCAGGGTCATTGACTACCTACTTTGCAAGAGAGCATAGCCTTCCAACCACTCCATCTCCCGGCAGAAACCCCACGCTGAGAAAAACAAGACATTCGAGAATGACCGCCTTCCCCAGCCGCCAGCAAAGGCAGAATCAATGAACGAGATGGAGACTTCACCCGAACCGGCGCTGTCCCCTTTTCTTACACTGCGGTAACCGCCCCAAACCTCTAACCAAAGGGTTATCCCAACCCAAATGCTCCAGCGGCTTCCCGCAAGACGATATATCGTACAAAACCAGCAAATTTTCCAATTATATAGCTATACCGCGGATTCTGCTAGAAGGGAGCCTACGTGGCTGGGGGAGGTGGAAGTTGCAGGAAGCCATCGTAGTACGCGTCAAGCCACCGAGCCGCCTTTTCGCCCGAATCGTCCATGCTGGTATCCCACCTGCCGACGGAGCCGACGTAGCCGTCGGGGCGGACGTTGACGATGGCGACTTCTCCGGGCCCCAGACTACCCAGCCACTTGCTGGTGCACAGTTTGCCCTGCGTGTCTTGCTCGGGAATGTCATCGAGGTAGAAGGTCCATCGGCTGTCTTGGAGGAGCGCAGGGAGGTCCTTGATCTCGACGTCGCTCTTGGGCATCGTTGCTGGGGCGTGTTAGCAGCTATTCCAAAAAAAATAATGTCATGTATCAGATCAGGGCCGGCTTACTGATCATTGCAAAGGTGAAGAGGTGGCTGACGATAGTATATCTTTCAGGGCGCTGGTATATATCATCTGGTCCCGGAAGGCGGGGCTGCACAGCATAGGAGACACTGGCGGCGGCGGAAAGCTTGCTAATGAAGGAATCCTGCGATGCGATGGCCTGGCAGAAGGTTTCGAGGAACGGTGCCGACTGCTGGACATCCCACATTAAAAGGTAGATACGGAACTGCCCCAGCATGGGGATGTCCAGCTGGATGTCAACCGGGTTGGAATCAATATATCGAGTTACCTTTGCAGGTGGCAGTAAGCAACCGGGCTTCGCATCTCCCATTATCCACATCTGGTTGTCCGTTCGGTTGATCAGACTTTCGCTGTACTCGGCTCCGATGCCCGACATGAACCGGACGTTAGTTTTGAAGCTCTCTGCGACAGCAACTGCGTCGCCTCCTGCGATCTGGTATGCGTGCTCATAGTCAAAGTTCACCAGGTCGAGCGCAATTTTCCTCCGCTCCTCCTCGTAGCTTTGAAGCAGGATAGGTTTAGCAAGGCCTCGAACTGCAAAGTTGAGTTTCCATGCCAGATTCCACGAATCGTGCATCGACGTGTTCATGCCCTGCGCCGACTTAGGCGAGTGTGTGTGGCTGGCATCGCCCGCCAGGAAAGCGCGAATGTGACCATCGCAGAAACGGTTGGCGACCCGCTGGCCAATCTGGTATCGTCCAAACCACTCGAGGTATTTCCAATCCATCTCGAAAGGCGCCATAATCGTCTTAGCCCGTTGCATGATGAACTCCTGTCCCAGCTCCCGGCGGTCGGATTTTGGTCCCAGCTTTAGCTCGATATAGAGCCGCGTCATGTTTCTCTCTCGCGGTACGATCAGGATAGAGCCGTGCTCCTTGGACGATACCAGCGTCTTTGACCAGATGTCTGGGAAGTTGGTCACCAGCTCTCCATCAAGAACGCCCCAAACAGCAGCTTGTGTCATGCCGACTGGTCGGGCGTCGGGTATGCTCTTTCGAACTTTTGAGTGCGCGCCATCGCCTAAGAAAATATGCATTAGCCGTGGCCGTTCACTCCATATCCCTTGAGTCTAGCACTCCGTCTCGTGCCGGCAATTGCGACTTACATCCGATCAAATACTGCGATAGGATACTTCGACGATCTTGGGTGACGTTTGCGCGACAGTTGACTTGCAGGGGTTTGGTCTTATCTTCCGGCACATTGTAGGACTCGAAAGCCGTATTCCTCCTGACTGTTACACCGCGCTCCCTCATATCGTCGATAAAGATTCCTTCAACCATACCCTGGTGCACTAGTAGAATATAGGGATCTAGAACATCGATAATAGGGGGGTAGTGGACCTCCCGTCCAAGTCTATGCAACGGCTCCTCCGGTGTGCTGCGCCAGAAGGAAATATCGTACACCCGGACGCCGCGATGTAATAGGGTGTCTGCAAGCCGCATCTGCCTAAATGTCTCGATAGTCTTGGGCTGAAGTCCGTCTGCTCTGTTGCGTTTGTTAGCACTGCCTACTTGCTCTACCCAGCAGCGCATCCGCCGAGGAATTGTCCGGGTCCCCTTACCTTCCAACCGGAGTCTGATCCGCTCTGTCATCAATCACCTCAACCTTGACTCCAAACCGTGCGAGGTTCGCCGCAAGCATCAGACCGGCAGGGCCAGCGCCGACAACACAAACCTGGCATTCCGACGGGGGCTCCGGAAGGCTCCGGAGCCTCGTCAGCGTGTCAGCAGCATTGTCCATCATGGCGTCAGGACGCCCATCGCCGTTTTGGTCGTCCATGTCGTAATCAGGACGAACAGTTGCAGGCACCATAATTCGAGGAGAGTCAAGGAGCTCTCAGGTGATCACTGGCGGCCGCTGGCGCAACGGTAGCGAGCTGCAATCGTCGCAGGCCTTGCCAGCTAGGTGCGACGGAGATGAGCTCTGATAACTGGTAGTGTTTGTCTCAATGTCGATTGCGCGGCGTCGCCGTGGTCGCTTATGACGAGAGAAGCTCCGGAGTTTGTGAAGGCGGCAGCTCGTGAGCCTCTTTGCGTCGGAGACGAGAAAACCCAGCCACAGGCGATATCGAGGATTGCGGTCGTCGTGTAATGACAGACGCAGAGCTCTTGGGTGCTGCGAAGACAACCTTCCGCCCGCGATCCACCTGGTTACAGGTGCGGTCAAGCGTGCGATACCTGGTAGACGCTCAAATTGCGGGGAGTATCAAGGAGGGGCATCAGGTGTTTATCAGCGACGAGAGGGAAAAAATAAAGAAAATCAAAAAGGGAGGAGGGGATGGAATTGGTCGGTGGTAGAGGAAGCTACTACTTTCAGACATGGTACGGAGCTTATATTAGAGTCGTCCAGGCTGATGGTCGTTCTTCATTGCGGTGGATCGTGAATCTTGCGGAACTTTGCGCGAAATGGCTTTCCATGACATGACAATACAAGACAATGGGCTGATTCTTGCCGACAGCTCCCCCCCCCTGCCCGCCACAATTGGACATTCCGTGTATCGTCTCCAATTGGTCCGCTGTGGGACAGCGCCGACCTTCCAGAAGGTGGAACACGACGATGATGTTCAAATCGCAGCCTGGGAGGCAATGTTCAGTGCGGACACCACTTGCCTTAATTCGCACGGGTTTGAAAATCACCTCTCAGAACTTACTTTCGTTGCTAATGGAGAAATTGGAAAGATGACTTGATTTGCAAGTAGGTTTAAATTTTAAACAATATTTGGACTGTTCGCGGTACGAACATCGAATCTGTTGCTGTACACGGCAATTAGGTAATTAAGAAAGGACTTCTGAGAGCAAGTTTGTCCGAAGATATCTGGTAGCTCTTGACATAGCTTGACTGCCTATTGTCTACCATGGCGCTACCCGCTCAAATTTCAGCCATGAGTTAATATGCCGTCATTGTGATTAGAAGCGCGAAGTTGTTTGTAAGAATCCCAGCCTACTTTCGGATCGAAAAAATGGCACTTTCAGGTGTCAGGCGCCATGGGAGAGCCTACGTGTGAAAGACTCGGTACATGACATGATAACCTGATCCTCGGCAGGTTTCAGCTTCTCGACGGTGCGATCTTCTTCATCTACCACCCCAAGTCAACTCTCCTGGTTAAAATTGGCCATTCACCAAAATTTAATCTGACGCAGTTGCTAGTTCCTAGTTCTCAATCTCCAATAGTCCATGTCGGGGAGTCATCGCACTCTGGCAAGGCGCATTGCAGACTTTCCTCAGGTCTATGTCCGGAATGAAAGGCGAGTTTGAGTCCGAAGACTGCCAAGTCGTGCTACCAATGAACAAAATGAGGGGCCGAGAGCGGAATTGACCGAGAAGGGCACGAAGGTAGTATCAGCATGGTTTGTATTATGTTCCGGCTCAGTCCGCATACCGGACCAAATCCTAAAAGGTCTATCTATCTAAACATGAAAGGCCGAGTCCAGCGGACTCGTATTAAGTAATACTAATACAAGGAACGTTGCAAGTGGGTATCATGGACGAAATAAGAGAATGCAAACCTCGTTGGCGTGAATGTTCACAACCAAAAGGCCATCGCTATGCTTGCCAGACAGATGCAACGAGCTCCGCTCCCCCAGCTCAACGACGCTGCTGCTGAGCCAAGACCATCCTCCGGGCCGGCCTGTGGCCTCCCACCTCCGATTCCGTTGTTGCCGCTCATAGCACCATCCGGCAACATGACTTTCACCTCGGTTGCGTCGCCAGGAGCAAATAGCACGCTCACACTGTTGACCGCTTGCGCGTTCACGAGCTCTGGCGCCATCATGCTATTGGCCAAGGGGTCGCAACTCGGCCTTGCGCCGTCCATGTCTTCGATTCGATTCGTGACCGAGATGGGCAGGTCGAATATTGTGTAGTGGTCCTCGCCATTTAGTCGGAAGTTTTGTCGTATTGAAATCTGCAATTCCGCGTTAGTCCGTGAGGCTCAGGTGGGCAGGGAAGTTTGTCGTCCTCACATTATAGGCTCCCCGGACGTCGTCGAGAGTCCTAGGCTGCCCATCCCCCACAAGGCAGTCGGGCCACCTCCAATTGATGTGCTTCACCGTGCTCCCCGGCTCTTGAGACATGATGTCCCCAACAGCGCCACCATTCGATGTGGTAACATTGGTGATGGTAAAATTCCTTCCAGTCGTGTAGCTGTAGAGGAAGATGCTGACATTGTGGATTTGGGTCGGGCTTTCTGGCGAGTACGGAGGCAAGTTTAACCTTCCGTTTGCCGACACATCTAAGGCGATGTGGAGATTTTCTGGACCATAGCAGTTAGTAAGTCGGTGCGTAGAACATATCCCCATGGATCGAAGCCTTTCTCGACGTACCTCCTCCTAACGGAGTTCCAGGCTGAGGCGAGTCCACGATGACCAGGCCGGGCGTGAATATCTGGCCTCCCGCAACCGTAAAACTCTGCTGTGCTGCACAGTAGGGTGTTGCCAGCAGCGGCAACAGCGCTGCTAGTAAACGTCGTGTTATCATTTAGCCAAATACCTCGCTGCGACAACTGAGGACTGAGCGAAGTGGGTAAGGAGTCAAGTGAAGAGTTTGAGAGAGGAGGGAGACAGCGGAAGGCAGAGATACTCCCGCGTGGGAGGAACTGAGTATTTAGCCAGACAAGGCGGGCGACCAACCTGTCGGTTAGACAGGTGTGCTCATCAGACTGAAGGTCAAAAAAAAAAAGCGGGCCGTGGGGAAGCTGTAAGCCGCAATATCACGAAAACGCGGCTGTGGGATCTCAGGCGGACGGGAGCGTAATTTCTGTGAAGGAAATAGAAGACAAACTAATCAAGATAAAAAAACGGGGAGCAGAGGGAACCAGAGGGTAGAAAAGAAGGATGAGGCGATTATCACTCCACATTCTGCTTTCCATCAACCCGTTCCCGGGCTCTACGCTCTAAACTCTTACGTACTGATCTCTCAACTGGTGTCACTCATAGCCGGAGAATTTCATGCGAGCGATCACCATGCCGGATGGAGTGTGAGCCGCGAGGCGACGCCTTGGGTTGCTGTGTGCCATCGCCGCTTTCCGCATGCCCCTGCTGAACATGATCGAGTCGCTACCTTGACGGAGCAATGACGCTGGGAGCCCGAAGGTGTACCATTGGGTCTTGCTCTGGAAGTGGATGACCAACCAGCTGGAGCAGTGGTGATGCGACACCCTTGACGCAGGTCCGGTTTCAGATAGAAGTCACGCGAGGTTCGTAAGGATTTTGTAACAGCCCTGCGATATGGCGCCGAAGATTACCCGACTCTCCACATGTAATTCAAATTGCCTGCAGGCTGCTGGTAGGATAGCAACTGGCGGAACAGCTGTAAACGGCTGTTGCTCATTGGTGGCACCTTTGGTGTTGTCTTGCTGTCAGCCCATCACTTGACGGACGAAGAAGACGCCAGTGTCTCAACTGGCATCATGGTCTGACAATCTTACAAACACGGACGAAATAGCAACAAACCTTGTCTTCAAGGATATTCAGTCAATTCGGATACAGGTAAAGCATCGGATCTGAAAATTGCACACAATGGTCTGAACTGTCGGATTTGGCAGCCCAGACCCCTCTTTTCTCCTCGGATTTCCAGGGGCCTCAAACCAACTTCGGCACCTCGTCCACCATCTGCTCTCATCATTCAATGCCGGTAGTTCAAGCCTTGGATGGCATGTGCGTTTGAGACGCTTCTACTGCAACTTTATTCTCGCCAAAGCTGTATACATTGGGCCCCTATTGGACTCTGTCCACCCGCGCCGGCATCTATTTCTGGCATTTGAGACCCCAGATTCCTGGAACGTCGAGGCTTGAAGCGTGTTGTTTCTGATGATCATGGTGAAGCAGATCTGCTAAACATGAGGAGATCCCGGTTATCATGGAGGCCCCCCCGCCAAACTCACCACCATCCCCAATCGTATTCGCGTCGAGCATTTGCGTCTGCAGTGCCGAAGCATGACATCGCACATTATGCTCGACCTGCCGGCACTTGCCATGCGACTCGGATATTCCCAGAAACAGATCGTCGATGTATGAGCTCTTATGGGCGCGAGAATCTGGGGGATCTCAAGCAGATTCTCAAGATTTCTCACGAGGTTACCCATGCGATCGCCAACAACAAACCCATCGTGGCACTAGAGTCCACCATCTACACTCACGGAGCTCTTGGTGACGACCTCGGCCTTGAGGATGTGGTCCGTCGACACGGCGCTGTCCCAGCAGTCATTGGGATATTAGACGGGGTGCCGACGGTGGGCCTAACACCCGACCAAGTGGAGCGAATGGTTCATGATGGCGGCGCCGTAAAAGTGTCTCGACGGGACATTGCCTACCTGGTTGGCATGGTGAGTGTGGAGTTTGATTTTCACACCATACCACTCGCGTTTTTCCTTTTGTTTCGTGGGCATCGTTTCAGATAATCCTCATGTTGGATGATTCGTAAATGCACAGGGTTCTTACAGTTTTCCTCTCTACGTAGGGCATGACAGGTCGCAAACTCAACGGGGGCACCACCATCGCGGGAACCATGATCCTTGCGCGCCTAGCTGGCATTCGCGTGTTCGGCACCGGCGGACTAGGTGGTGTCCATCGCGGCGGGCAAAATTCACTCGACATCTCTGCCGACCTTACGGAACTGGGCAGAACTCGAGTGGCCGTTGTCAGCAGTGGCTGCAAGGGCTTTCTCGACATCCCTCGCACACTAGAGTTTCTCGAGACGCAGGGAGTTCATGTGTCCACCTTTGCGGATGGCCGCCGCGACAACGCCGTTGAGTTCCCTGCCTTCTGGGCGCGGGAAAGTGGGAGCAAAAGCCCATCAATTGTCCAAAATGAGAAAGAGGCCGCGGCTATGATTCTAAGCCAAGAGATGCTTGGTATCGAATCAGGCCTGCTGTTTGCAAATCCGATCCCCGAAGATGTCGCCATTCCGGGACCAGAGATGGCATCTGCTATAGAGCTAGCTGTTCAGGAAGCCAATGACAAAGGCTACGCAGGGAGTGCCAATACCCCATATGTCCTAAAGAGAATACGAGAGCTCACTGGTGGCCGGAGTGTTCTCGCAAACAAGGAGCTTGTGAGAGCAAATGTGGCACGAGCAGCTAAAGTTGCCTCAGAGCTCTCTACCTTGCTCCAGGGGAAGATGGCGGCCGCGATCGAGTCAAACGTGATGACCAGGTGCGCGTCATCTTCTTTAGGCTCGGTGAAAGACGGCTCTAACGGTTTGGCAGCGTTCCGGAAAACTTCAAGCCGATGTCTAAAGCACAGCAAGTAGACAATACAGACGGATCCCTTCTAAGCCGCCAAGCCGACATCCTCGTTGCCGGCTCCGTGGCTCTTGACTTAAGTTGTGACCATGTCAGACATCCAGATCGGCGACTCTGTGGAAAGATAGAGCTGCGCACATCCAACCAAGCATGCATTAGCCAGGCCATCGGAGGGGTTGGGCATAATGTTGCACTTGCCGCGCACTTGGTGAGCACCGATACGACGGTGAGGCTCTGTAGCCTAGTTGGCGACGATGAGTAAGGTGGCTTTGATTCAGCAATGGATGAAAGGCTTGTTACCTGCTAACACCGCGCTAGGGCGGGGAACACGGTTCTAGCTGCGCTTCGAAGGGCCGGCTTGGACACGTCGTTTGTGCGACAGTTGTCGCGAGAGTATCACACGTCTAACCGGACGGCGCAGTACGTGGCCATTAACGAATCAAACAAGGATCTTTTGGTGGCAATGGCCGACATGGGCATATTCGCAAATCATTCCTTCCCCGACTTCTGGAAGTCAACCGTCGCAGGCGCCAAGCCGCGGTGGCTCGTCATTGACGGTAATTGGAGCGAGAAGGATATCCGGGCCTGGATCCAGGCCGGAAGGGAAAACGGATGCTCCATCGCCTTTGAGCCCGTCTCAAACGTAAAGTCAACTAGACTGTTTTGTTCCCCGAAGAACGGGTTTCCCCTTGGCGTGTTCCCGAACCACAGCATCGATCTGGCAACGCCAAATCATTTTGAGCTCCAGACTATGTATGAGGCCGCAAGGCGGAACCGATACCTAGATGAGCCTGAATGGCTTCAGGTACTCGATTCGTTTGGGATTGAAAACTCGAGGGATCGCTTCGCAGCCCTCGGCTCAACCAAGATTTCCGCAGAGGGTGCAACGACGCAGTGTCTGCAACTCCTACCCTACATCCCCACCATCATCACGAAGCTTGGGCCAGAGGGCGTACTTCTCACAGCACTCCTCCACCGCGACGATCCCCGACTGCAGGACGCACTGGAGGAGAAGTATGTCCTGTCCTGGGGACCGAAAGACCATCCCGACGTGGGTGGCGTGTACGTGAGGTTGTTCCCAGCTGCCGAGTCGGTCGAGAACGTCGTGTCTGTCAATGGTGTTGGCGACACATTCTTGGGCGTTCTCGTGGCGGGGTTGGCAAAGGGAGGCAAAGTTGAGAACCTGATTGATGTTGCCCAGAAGGCGGCAGTGCTGACTCTCAAGAGCCATGAGAGTGTTAGTCCGGATCTAGGATGGCTTGAAGGCCAGTTGGCTGATGCTGCTAAAGGACCAGGCTTCTAGGGAGCAGCACTTGAGAGAACTCTCGTAGCACATCTATCACTTTGGACGCAAAGAACCAAGTGCCCCCCTCCACTAGCATTCCAAAAACTAAACGTGGATTTAATGGGTAGCACATCTATCACACAGCTTTCCTAACTGTCACCTACCGTAATCGCCCCTTACTTTTTTCTTCCATGGAAATCCTCGTAAACCTTTCTATATGATAAAATCATATGACCTTTTTCTTATTCTTAACACGAGTCGATGATCATTACACAATGCTGGTACTCCGAGGCCGTAACCCTAACCGGAAGTACCAATTCAAACTTCAAGTACCTGCCCCACCGTCCAATGCCTCCCCCCCCCCCCCCCCCCCGCCCCCCCCACTCCCCCGCCCGCACCCCCCCC